>SCPP01000386.1_pt1 | contig 11287 bp, 25 predicted proteins | sample 6106811 | NCBI WGS metagenome assembly SCPP01 (sample SAMN10720449, study PRJNA508395) | human gut metagenome | isolation source: Participant 2 stool, 15 month | host: Homo sapiens | collected 2018
GGGTATCATCCGTAAAGTCTGAACCCACTCAAACAAAGTTTCAATCTGCTCCGCTGAGATGTCTGTGCGCTCAGCGGAGCATTTTCTCGCCGAACCTGCCTGTTTCTGTGATACAATACCTTTAACATTCAAAAGGAGGCGGTTGATATGTCGTTTCGCTGTCCGTGGTGCGGCTCCCCGTTACGGTCCGGGGACACCGCTGGAGTGCGGCTGGTGCGGGGACTTCCGGATCTGTCCTCCTCCCAGCGCCAGAAGGGCTGCGGCAGACTGGAAACACAAGGGCGCGCGGAGCAGATCAACCAGGCGCTGCCCCGCTGGAACAGGGGGCGTTTTCGATTCTGGAGGGGATGAGGTCTATTGCGGCGGGGAGGAGGGGGAGCCTCTCTGGAAGCTGACGGCCTACGGATTTCCAGAGGGCTGCGCCCGCTGTAAGGCCGGATCCGGAGCGGCGGAGCTGCTCCGCGCGTTTTGCAAAGTATCCAATTTGGACGCAGAGAAGCTTCTGGCCACTGCCCAGGCTGGTACGGAGGTCTTTGCTCGGAGTTCGCACTCTCAAAGAACAGCTGGGCACCTTCTGGCAGGCGCTTGCCCCAGATCCCCGCCGGCGGCTCCGACCCTGTCTGGCCTGACTGGTTAGTCCGGATCCTGGAGGGTCTGTGCGCGGTAGAGGGATGTTTCTGTGCTGGGGACGGCGCGCCATCTCCCGAGGTATATGAGGCGGTCCTGGCCCATCACTGGAAGGAGTATTTTCATGTCTACTTTTCTCGGAGGAGACGGTGCGGTGCTGGGACCTCGCCCGCAATGAGAACGCGCTGTGCGAGCTGCTGCTCCAGCGCTTTCCCGTCTTTTCTCCCGGGAACAGCAGCTGATCCAGGAAGGGTTGACTGACGAACTGCTGGAGACCGTCCGCCGCCGGGATCCGCCCTGGCCCTGCGGCTTGGCGTACCCTTCTGGACGCGGCCCAGGCGCACCTGGATAACCCGGAGGCCGCAGAGGTGCTCCTGGACGAGTCAGTAGAGCCCTATATGTGGGATGACAACTTCCTCCGTGCGGTTTGGAGCAGCTGGAAGCAGACCCAAACTTTGCCTGCCAGCTGTTCCTGTGGAGCGCATGGATCGGTCCCGTTCAGGAGGTCCTGCTGGACACCTGCATCCGCTGGGAGAAGCCAGACTTTGGGAGCAGCTGGAAGCGCTGCTGCGCCAAAATCCTCATACCCAGAACGCTTGATGCCCCATACACGTCCCTCCAAGGTTCTCCGTTGCGTTCCGGGAAAAAATCAGCTATAATGGTGGGGAACTCAGACCCGCCCCGTAGCGGGACCGGGGCAATATAAAGGATCAGGAGGTCTCAGGATATGTACACTTTGTTGGAACTGCTGGAACAGGACTGCACGCAGTCCCCGGCACAGCTGGCCGCACAGGCAGGCATGACCGAGGCACAGGTAAAGCGACGAGCTCACACAGCTGGAGGAGAGCGGCGCAATCCTCGGCTATCAGGCCATCATCGACTGGGACCGTGTGAAGCGGGAGAGCGTCACCGCCCTGATCGAGGTGAAGGTGGTGCCCCAGAGCCTCGACGGCTTTGACCGCATCGCGGAGCGCATCTACCAGTATGACGAGGTAGAGAGTATGTACCTGATGAGCGGCGCCTTCGACCTGACTGTCATCATCTCGGGCCGCACCCTGCGGGAGGTTGCCCAGTTTGTAGGCGAGCGCCTGCCCTCTGGAGGGAGTCACCGGCACCGCCACCCACTTCATTTTGAAGAAATACAAGGAAAACATCTGGTGTTCCGCCGCCCGGAGCCACTGGAAAGGGAGTTTGTCTTTCATGAACTACGATCAGATCATTTCAGAAGAACCAGAATATCAAGCCCTCTGGCATCCGAAAGTTTTTGACATCCTGGAGGAGATGACCGACGCCATCTCCCTGGGCATCGGCGAGCCCGACTTCGTCACCCTGGCACATCCGGGACGCTGGCATCTATTCCTGGAGCGCGGCCACACCAAGTACACCTCCAACGCCGGTATGCTGGAGCTTCGGCGAGATCGCCACCACCTCCGCCGCCGTTTTGACCTGGAATATGACTACACCAATCAGATCCTGGTCACTGTGGGCGGCAGCGACCATCGACCGGCCCTCCGGGTCCTGGTGAATCCCGGGACGAGGTCATCATCCCGTACCCTCCTTCGTGCGCACGGCCCGCTCGCACTGAGATGGCCGGAGGCGTCCCCGTCTATGTGGAGCTGACGGCGGAGAACGGCTTCCGCCTCACCCCGGAGCAGCTGAAGGCGGCCATCACCCCCGCACCAAGGCCCTCGTGCTCCCTTCCCCAGCAACCCCACCGGCGGCATTATGGAGCGCCGGGACCTGGAGGCCATCGCCCAGGTGCTGGAGGACAACGACATCATGGTCATCTCCGACGAGATCTATGCCGAGCTTACCTACGGCCAGCGCCATGTCTCTCCGGCCAACCTCACCCAGCTGTATGACCGGACCGTGGTGGTCAACGGCTTCTCAAGAGCCACGCCATGACCGGCTGGCGCATGGGCTACGTCTGCGCCCCCAGCCGGTGGTGGCCGCCATGACCAAGCTGCACCAGTTCGGGATCATGTCCGCCCCCACCACCAGCCAGTACGCCGCCATCGAGGCCATGCGCAGCGGAGATGATGACATTGCCCACATGAGGGAGGAGTATGACAGCCGCCGCCGCTATCTGGTGGAAAACCTGAACCGCATCGGCCTGGACTGCTTCGAGCCCAGGGGCCTTCTGTGTTCCCTGCATCCGCTCCAGCGGCCTGGAGCTCTGAGGAGTTCTGCGAGCGCTTCCTCCGGGAGAGAGGTGGCCGTCATCCCGGTACCGCCTTCGGACCCGGGAGAGGGCTATGTCCGGCCTGCTACGCCTCCTCCATGCGGGACCTCACGGAGTCCATCAGCCGCCTGGACAACTTCCTTCAGAACCTGCGGCGCAAGCAGGAGAGAGCAATAACGCGGAATACCCGCAGGGTACGCCCCATCCGTAGGCGGCAAAGCCGCCAACGGTTGGGCAATGCAGGAATGCAGAATGCAGAATGCGCCTGCGGGCGGACGAGGGACGGCCCGATGAGAAATCGGGCCTACGAAATACGCACCGCACGCAGGGGACGCATTGCGATGCGCCAGCCGTCACGCCTTTGGCGTGCCACTCCCTTTCAAGGAGGCTTTCCGGGCATACATCAACCATAAAGAGGAGAATCACAATGAATGTAGTTTGTTTGGACATGGAGGGCGTTCTGGTCCCGGAGATCTGGATCGCCTTCGCCGAGGCCAGCGGATCCCCGAGCTGAAGCGGACCACCGGGACGAGCCCGATTATGACAAGCTGATGCGCTGGCGTCTGGATATTTTGAAGGAGCATGGCCTTGGGATCCGGGAGATCCAGGACACCGCCAAGATCGACCGCTCCCGGGGCCAAGGAGTTTTGGACGCCCTGCGGAGAGACCCAGGTCATCATCCTCAGCGACACCTTTGAGCAGTTTGCCAAGCCCCTGATGGAGAAGCTGGGCTGGCCCACCATCTTCTGCAACACCCTGGAGGTGGCGGACAGCGGCGAGATCACCGGCTTCCGGATGCGCTGTCCCCAGTCCAAGCTGACCACGGTGCGGGGCCTTCAGTCCATTGGCTATGACACCATCGCCGCCGGGGACAGCTTCAACGACCTGGGCATGATCCAGGCCAGCAAGGCGGGCTTCCTCTTCAAGTCCACCGACGCCATCAAGGCCGACCACCCGGAGGTGCCCGCCTATGAGGAGTTCGGCGACCTGCTTCAGGCCATCCGGGCGGCGCTGGACTGACCTGTGGACGCGCCCATATCCGGAGAGATAGACCGGACGTTCTTGAAAAGAGGTGGATCCACATGGATCAAGATAAACTTCCCTTCCTGCCCGCGGACATTCTCCTGCCCGGACTGTGAGTACAGCAAGTGGAGCGTGGTGGCCTGCGACCAGTACACCTCCCAGCCGGAGTACTGGCAGCGGGTGGAGGGCGGGTGCCCCTCCACCCTGCGCCTCATCCTGCCGGAGAGCCGGCTGGAGGGTCCCGACACCCAGACCGACATCATGGAGATCAACAGCACGATGAGCCGCTATCTCCGGGAGGGCCGGTTCCAGGTCCACCCAGACGCGGTCTTACATCGAGCGCACCCTGGACGGCGGCAAGTGTCCGCCGCGGCCTGGTGGGCCGGATCGATCTGGAGCAGTACGACTATGAGCCCGGCCCGCCGCTCCCCATCCGGGCCACCGAGGGGACGGTGCTCTCCCGCATCCCGCCCCGGGTGGCAGTGCGGAAAAACGCCCCCATCGAGCTGCCCCATGTGATGCTGCTGGCCGACGCACTCCGGGCCGGATTCTCGTGATCGAGCAGCTGTCCGGCCAGACGGCGGAGATGCGCCCCTCTACGACTTCGACCTGATGGAGCGGGCACATCCGGGCTGGGAGCTGACCCCGGCCCAGTGGGAGCAGACCGCCTGCGCCCTGGCCGCCCTGGCCGACCCCTGACGCCTTTAATGCCCGGTACCGCACCAGCGGCCTGCCCGTGATGCTCTTTGCCGTGGGGATCGGGAACCACCCTGGCCACCGCCAAGGAGTGCTATGAGCGGCAGAAGAAGCTCTGTCCGCCGGAGCAGTGGCAGCCTGCCATCCCGGTACGCCCTGGTGGAGCTGAACAACCTCCATGACGATTCCCTTGGAGTTCGAGCCCATCCACCGGGTGGTGTTTGGGGCAGATCCAGATGCGCCTGACGCTCTTTCCGCTTCTATCCGCATGCAGCCGGACGGACCATCTGAGGGCCACCAGCTGACCTGGGTGGCTGGAGACCAGGAGGGAACCGTGTCAGTCCTCAGCCCTCCGCCCAGCTACCTGTGGGCACCTTTGCAGCGCTTGACGAGTACCTCCGCTCCCCATCCTGAGGTCTGGCACTACATCCACGGAGCGGATGTGGTGCGCAGCCTGGCCGCCCAGCCGAATACCGTAGGCTTCTGCCCGCCATGGGCAAGGAGGAACTGTTCCCCACGGTGATCCACGACGGGTGCTGCCCCGCAAGACCTCCATGGGGAGGCCCACGACAAGCGAACGATCTGGGAGGCCCGGCGCATCCGGGCCTGACCGACGAGGTGATTTTGTGGAGATACAGGCCTTTGCCAAGCTGAATCTGACGCTGGACGTGGGAAGCGGCCGGACGGCTATCACGATCTGCGGATGGTGATGCAGTCCATCACCCTTTGCGACACGCTGACCCTCGCCCCCAACCAGGGCCAGGGCCTGCGGGTGAGCACCGACCTGCACTTTCTCCCCACCGGGAAAAATCTGGCCGCCATGGCCGCGCCGCTTCTGGGAGGCTCTGGGCCGCCCCGCTGAGGATCTGGACATCTGTATCCAGAAGCGCATCCCTGTGTGCTTACATGGCCATGGAAACCGACGCCGCGTCCTCCGGCCCCTGAACCAGCGGGCGGGCAGCCCCTCACCCCGGCAGAGCTGGCACGGGTGGGGGAGCAGGTGGGCTCTGACGCCCTACTGCGTTTTGGGCGGCACCGCCCTGGCGGAGGGCAGGGGAGAGCGCCTCACTCCGCTGCCCGCCCTGCCCCGCTGCTGGTGGTGGACTGCAAGCCGGAGTTCGCCATCTCCACGCCGGAGCTCTTGCCCGCATCGACAGCGTCCGCCTGCGCTGCCGTCCCGACACAGACGGCCTGCTCTCCGCCCTGGAGGAAGGGACCTGGGGAGCCGCCCGGCGGATGTACAACGTATTTGAGGACGTCCTTCCCCGCGGCAGCGGGACCGGGTGGGGAGCTGGAAAACGCACTGATCCAGGCAGGGCCCTGGGGGCCAATATGAGCGGCACCGGCCCCACTGGCCTCGGCCTGTTTGACTGTCCGGAGGCGGCGGAGGAGGCACGGGCTGTTCTGGCGGAGAACTGCCGGGACATTTTGTGCCAGACGGTTTAAAAGAACAAAGCCGTCCATCCTATCTGTACCGCAGGTACTACTACATAGGATGGACGGTGTTTTATGCTGGATCGGAATTTGAAGCGCTGGGAGCTGGCTCTGATGTTCGGGCTGCTGTGTGGACTGCTGGGCGGCTTCTGGCTGGACGGGAGCAGACCCAGCTGGCTCTACCGGGTGATCCGCTTTCATGTGATCGCCAACTCGACAGCCCGGAGGACCAGGCGCTGAAGCTTCAGGTGCGGGACCGGGTGCTGGCGAGACGGAGACCTTTTACCCCGAGCGCGCCACTCTGGAGGAGGCCAGGGCCGCCCTGGAGGCCCACCTGGAGGAGCTGGCCGCGGCGGGTCAGGCGGCGGTGACAGAGGCGGGGCGGAGCGAGCCGGTGACCGCCCGCCTGGAGCGGTGCTGGTTCCCCACCAAGGAGTATGACGGCTTTGCCCTCCCCGCCGGGGAGTACACCGCCCTGCGTGTCGCCATCGGCGAGGGGCAGGGGCAGAACTGGTGGTGTGTGGCCTTCCCGCCTCTCTGTCTGGAGGCCGCCTCCGAGACGGTGGACGAGGCAGCGGCGGCGGGATACTTCTCCCGGGCCAGGCTGCCCTAATCACCGAGGAGGACCGGGGCTATGTGCTGGAAATTTAGGGCCATGGAGCTGCTGGGGAGTGGAAGGGCCTCCTGTGCTGCGCTGCACTTCGTCGTGGGACAGCTTACGCGTTCCGTTCCGGTTACTTCTGGGAAGGCAGGGCGGTAAATTCTCTCCGTCCGGATCGGTGAACACCCGGGCGAAGGTCTCGCCGCTCATGGTCTCGTGGGTCAGCAGGTACTGGGCGGTGAGCTCCAGCTCCTTCCGGCACCGGGTGAGGATCTCCTCGCACCGGGAATATGCCTGGTCCACGATGGCCTTGACCTCCTCGTCGATGAGACCGGCCACCTCCTCCGAGTAGCTGCGGGCCTGGGCCATGGTCCGGCCGATGAATACCTCGTCGCTCTCATTGCCATAGGCGATGGCGCCCAGCTTGTCGCTCATGCCGAACTTGGTGACCATGGAGCGGGCGATGGAGGACGCCTTTGAATGTCGCTGGGCTCCGGTGGATACGTCTCCCAGCACCAGCTGCTCCGCCACCCGGCCGCCCAGGCACACCGCAATGCGCTCCTCCAGCTCCCCGGCGGGACTGGTAGGCCCGGTCCTCCTGGGGCAGGGAAATGGTCATGCCGCCGCGGACCTCGGGGATGATGGGTGATCTGATGCACCGGGTCCTGGCTGTCCAGCTCGTGGATGACCACGGCGCGTCCCGCCTCGTGATAGGCGGTGAGGCGCTTGGCCTGGGGGTGACCACCTCGGTTTCTCCGGGCTTGCTGATCACCTTCATCATGGCCTCGTGGAGGTCGGCCATGGTGATGAAGCGCTTGTCGGACCGGGCGGCCAGCAGGGCGGCCTCGTTGAGCAGATTCTCCAGGTCGGCCCCGGTGAAGCCCGCAGTAGCCTTGGCCAGGTCGGACAGGAGGCGTCCTCCGCCAGCGGCTTTTCCGGGCGTGGACCTTCAGGGATCTCCTCCGGCCCCGGATGTCCGGCAGCCCCACATAGATCTGCCGGTCAAAGCGGCCGGACGCAGGGCGGGGTCCAGAATGTCCTGGCGGTTGGTGGCGCCATGACGATGACCCCCGTTGAGGCGAAGCCGTCCATCTCCACCAGAAGCTGGTTCAGAGTCTGCTCCCCGCCTCGTCGCCGCCGCCCAGACCGGCCCCTCTCTGGCGGCCCACGGCGTCGATCTCATCGATGAATACGATGGCGGGGCCTCCTTCTTGGCCTGATCGAACAGGTCGCGGACCCGGCTGGCGCCTACGCCCACATACACTCCACAAAGTCGGAGCCGGAGATGGACAGGAAGTGGACCCCGCCTCACCGGCCACCGCCTTGGCGATCAGGGTCTTGCCGGTGCCCGGAGGGCCTACCAGAAGTACGCCCTTGGGGATGCGGGCGCCCAGAGAGATAAACTTCTGAGGATCCCGGAGAAAGTCCACGATCTCCCGCAGCTCTCCTTCTCCTCCTCCGCGCCCCACATCCTGGAAGGTGACCTTTTGCCCTGGTCGGCCAGAGTGCGGGTGCGGGCGTGGCCGAAGCGGCTGGCCCGGACCTCCGCCGGAGCTGCCCCCAGACTGCCGCAGGTACATCATGTACCAGAAAGCGGCCATGACCAGCAGCAGGACCAGATAGGGAGCATCCGGTACCACCAGCTCCCTTCAAAGCCCACCTTATAGTCGTAGCCCTCCAGCACGCCGCTCTCGTGCTGCCGGTCGATGAGCTGCATGCAGATCCGAATAGAACACGGACAGGTCGGGCAGCTGGTAGTGGAGCGTACGGACCTTGTCTCCTTCCTCCCGGACTTGCAGGCTCAGATCCTTTCCGTTTAGCACGAAATATTTGACCTTCTCCTGCTCAAACAGAGTCCGGACCTGACTGTATGTGGGATCGTCCGCCTGATTCATCTGCTGGACTGTATTGACCGCGAAGATCATCAGCAGAAGCAGCATGAGATAGAGCATCACATCCTGAACTGAATCGCTTCAAGCGAGGACACTTCCTTTCCGGCGGTGTAGGGATACGCGGGGCATCCGCCAAGCGGCCCCTCCGGCGCTTGGAGGGGTCAGCCGCCGTAGACCTCAGGCTTCAGGATCCCGATGTAGGGCAGATTGCGGTAGTGCTCGGCATAGTCCAGGCCATAGCCCACCACGAACGCGTCCGGGATGGTAAAGCCGGAGTAGTGGACCTCCACCGGCTTGGTGCGGCGCTCCGGCTTGTCCAGCAGGGTGCACAGCCGGATGGAGGCGGGCTTGCGCTGAGCCAGCAGCTTCAGCAGGTAGCTCAGCGTGTTTCCGGAGTCCAGAATGTCCTCCACCACGATGATATGCTTCCCGGCAATATCGCTGGAGAGATCCTTGGTGATCTGGACCTGGCCGGTGGAGGAGGTACCGAGCCATAGGAGGAGACGGCCATAAAGTCCACGGTACAGGGCAGATCGATCCGGCGGCACAGGTCCGCCATAAAGACGAAGGAGCCCCGAAGGACGCTGATGAGGACGATCTCCTTCCCATGATAGTCCTGGGTGATCTGCCGGGCGATCTCATTCACCCGGCTGGACAGCTGCTCCTCACTGAAGAGGACCTCTTGAATGTCTTTTTCCAACATAATGGTTCTTCCTTTCCTCACTTACTGCTGAACAGACTGCCGCCGGAGGGCTCCGGAACGGCAAGGCTTTGAAATTCCGGGCGGGATCAGCCGGATGCGCCACGCGCTGGCGGGGAGGAGGGCTGCCTCCGGCCCAGGCCACCCCGGCCAGCCTGCCGCCGCAGTCCAGCACCGGCAGCCCCGGGCGGAGCCGGGCGGGGATCCTCTGGTCCACGCACCATTTTTAACGGTCTTGGTGGGGCGGCCCGGCAGCTTCAGCCGGTCCCCCTGTCTGCCGGACACGAAGGGTCAGGGTCTGGACCGCGTCCCGGTCCAGCCAGAACTGGAAGGGTCCCTGCCGCTGTCCCCGGTAGATCTCCGGGCGCTGTGTACGGTCCAGCCCGCCAGCTCTGCCGTTCCCGGCAGCGGAAGGGGGACCTGCCCCTCCGGCGGCGCCGGAGGGACAGACCGGGTCAGGATCAGACGGCCGTACGCCCGGTGGCGGTGACGCCGCCCGGAAGGCTCAGCTCCGCGGACGGATCGCCGCTGCGGCAGAGGGAGACCAGACCCTCCAGATGGGCGGCGGAGCAGTTCTCATTCCCATGCTCCATACGGCCAAGAGGCTGCGGGCCGCCCGCACTGCCAGGGGCTGCAGCGATGCCACCGCCTCCGCGGGGAGGGACAGCCCCCGGGAGTTCCTCCAGGGGCGCAAGGGCGGCCTGGGCCTGCTCCATCAGAGGCCTCGTCCGCCCGGAGGCGGGCGGCCATCTCTCCCAGCCGGGCAGACAGGCCGGGGACATGGCCTCCAGCTCGGGCAGCACCCGGTGACGCAGGCGGTTGCGGGTGTACGCGTCGTCCCGGTTGGTGGAGTCCTCCCGCCAGGGCAGGCCCCAGAAGCGGAGATACGCCTCGATCCGGGAGACAGACAGCAGGGGCCGGATCACATCCCCTGACGGGAGGCGATCCCCCAGTCCGCGCAGTCCGGTCCCCGGATCAGGTGGAGCAGGATGGTCTCTGCATTGTCCCCAGCGTTGTGGGCGGTGGCGATCCACTGGCCCCGCAGGCCTGGGCGGTCCGTCGGAGAAAGTCATAGCGCATGGCCCGGGCGGCTCCCTCCACGCCACAGCGGCGGCGGCGGGCCTCACTGGCCACATCGCCCTCCCCGATGAACAGCTCCACGGGGCAGCTCCCGCCACATCCCATCGGGCTGGAGCAGACGGTCCCGTCCGCAGCACAGAGCAACGAACTGGCGCGGACGAAGGCCGCATCCCGGTCAGCCTCCCCGTAGCTGGTGGTTGTAGTGGGCGGCAGCCAATGTGAAGGGGATCTCCCCGGCGCAGGCGGTACAGCTGGTGGAGCAGCACACAGAGTCCGCTCCGCCGGATACGGCAGGACCGGACCGCTGCCGGGGATTAGCTCCGCGCCAGAAGCAGACCGCCTGCAAAATCACCCATAGATCCTCCCAGGCCCCATTTTGGGGCTGAATCCGTAAAACTCATATTAAAAATACGGTTAGTATTCATCGTGCTGCCACTCCATGTTGCCGAAGGTGGTGAACTCCGGCAGCCACTGGAGTTCCACGGTCCGGGTCTCGCCGTGCCGGTTCTTGGCGATGATGCACTCGGCCAGGTTGGGGTTTGGGGTGTCCTTGTCGTAATAGCCCTCCCGATAGAGGAACATGACAATATCGGCGTCCTGCTCGATGGCGCCCGACTCACGCAGGTCGGACAGCATGGGCCGCTTGTCACTGCGGCTCTCATTGGCACGGGACAGCTGGCTGAGGCACAGCACCGGCACGTCCAGCTCCCTGGCCATGATCTTCAGGGCTCGGGAGATGTCTGAGACCACCTGCTGCCGGCTCTCGCCGGAGTAGGTCCTGCCCACCGGCGGACTGCAATGCATCAGCTGGAGGTAGTCGATGATGACCAGCCCCAGGTTGTCCATCCGGCGGCACTTGGCGCTGATGTCCCACGGACACCGAGGAGTCAGTTGTCGATGAAGATGGAGCGATCCAGAGTCCGCCGCCACCGCCACCTTTCCCAGTCCTCCTCTGCCCGGTGACCCAGCTTCTTGTTATCCACAGCACTCGCTGGAGATCGGCGCAGGGCCAGCTGCTCCCGGCTCATTTCCAACGAGAAGAAGGCCACATT
>SCPP01000539.1_pt1 | contig 11262 bp, 19 predicted proteins | sample 6106811 | NCBI WGS metagenome assembly SCPP01 (sample SAMN10720449, study PRJNA508395) | human gut metagenome | isolation source: Participant 2 stool, 15 month | host: Homo sapiens | collected 2018
ACATTTGCGGATCCTGTATTTGACAGGATCGATAACGGAATTTTACAGAATCTGTAAAATTGACAGACAGGGCATGAACTGGAAACAGTATGCGGTAAGTCTGCTGACAACCAATGCGGTAATGATCTTTGCGGGATATTTGATCCTGCGTCTTCAGGAAGTTTGTTTTTAAATCCCAATGGGACAGGAGCCATGGAACCGACTCTTGCCTTTAATACGATCATCAGCTTTATGACAAATACAAACCTTCAGCACTATGCCGGAGAGTCGGGTCTTTCCTATTTAAGCCAGACGCTGGTAATCATTTTTATGATGTTTACCTCGGCGGCCACGGGATATGCGGCCTGCATGGCCTTTATCCGCGGAATAACCGGAACGGAAAGGATATGGAAACTTCTATGAGGGATATGATCCGTATCATGACCCGTGTGCTGATCCCCATTTCCATTGTGATCGCACTGATCCTTGTAAGCCAGGGAACACCGGAAAATTATACAGCCAATCTGACGGTGCAGACGTTAGAGGGAAAAAATCAGGATATCGCCATGGGACCGATGGCAGCGCTGGTGCCATTAAGCATCTGGGAACCAACGGAGGCGGCTTTTGGGGCCAATTCATCGACTCCTCTGGAGAACCCGACCATTCTTTCCAATATGGTAGAAATGTATGCAATGGCAATTCTGCCCGGAGCCTGCGTGATCGTCTTTGGACGTATGTTCCATGATAAGAATAAAAAAGCGCAGGCAGAAAAGAAGGGCACCCGTCCCATATTCGGCCGTCAGGCAGGCCCTGTATTCGGAGCCATGGCAATTTGTTTTAGTGGGGCTTATGATCTGCTTTTGCTGAAAAGGCCGGAAATCCGGTTCTGGAGCAGGCAGGTTTAAGTCAGGCCATGGGAAATATGGAAGGCAAAGAGGTACGGTTTGGAATCAGCCAGTCGGCGCTCTTTACCACCGTTACCACCTCCTTTACCACCGGTACGGTCAACAATATGCATGATTCCCTCACTCCCTTAGGCGGTATGGTGCCGCTGCTGCACATGATGCTTAACTGCGTATTCGGCGGCAAGGGCGTCGGTTTATGAACATGATCATGTATGCGATCCTGGCAGTTTTCCTCTGCGGACTTATGATCGGCCGTACGCCGGAATATCTGGGAAAGAAGATTGAAGGCAGGAAATGAAGCTGATCGTGATCGTACTGATCCTTCATCCTCTTTAATCCTGGGCTTTTCCGCTCTGGCAGTGGTAAACCAGGCGGGACTTGCAGGAATCACCAATCCGGGCTTTCACGGCTTAAGCCAGGTGCTCTATGAATTTGCCTCTTCAGCGGCAAACAACGGCTCCGGCTTTGAGGGGCTGGCGGACAATACGGGATTCTGGAATATGACAACCGGCATTGTAATGTTTTTAGGGCGCTATATTCCTATTATTGCCCAGATCGCCATTGCAGGAAGCCTTCTTGCAAAGCGCCGCATGAATGAAAGCGTGGGTACGCTGCGCACGGACAATGTGCTCTTTATGCTGATTCTTGTGTTTATCGTATATATTTTTGCGGCTCTGACCTTCTTCCCGGCTCTGGCTCTGGGACCAATCGCAGAGCATCTGATCCTGTGGTACCCCATGTAGGCAGGGAAACAGGTAGAAAGGAATTTCTATGGCAAGAGAGAAACATACTGAATTTATTACAAAGGATATTCTGAAAAGCTCCGTTAAAGGGGCCTTTCAGAAGCTGGATCCCAGATATGATAAAGAATCCGGTGATGTTTGTGGTGGAGGTCGGATTTTTCATTACCCTGCTGTTAAGCATTTTTCCTTCCATGTTTGGAGACGGCGGTGAGCTTCGGATTTATAATGTGATCGTAACGCTGATCCTGTTTGTGACAATCCTGTTTGCAAACTTTGCAGAATCGGTTGCAGAGGGCCGTGGAAAAGCTCAGGCAGAGACGTTAAAAAAGACGAAAAAGGATACCACGGCCCGGATTCTGGATAAGGCAGGGAATGAAACGGTGATCCCGGCTTCCCAGTTAAAGAAGGGAGACGTAGTATTAGTAGAAGCAGGGGAGCTGATCCCCAATGACGGAGAGGTCATTGAAGGAATTGCCTCTGTTGATGAATCGGCTATTACCGGTGAATCTGCCCCTGTAACAAGAGAGGCAGGCGGTGATTTTTCTTCTGTCACAGGCGGAACCACGGTGGTATCAGACTGGTTAAAGATCCGGATCACCTCAGAACCAGGCCAGTCCTTCTTAGATAAGATGATTTCACTTGTAGAGGGCGCGTCCAGACAGAAGACGCCCAATGAGATCGCTTTAAATACCCTTCTTGTAAGCTTAACCATTATTTTCCTTATTGTGGTAGTGACGCTGCACTGCTTTGCAGATTATTCTCAGACCCGGATCCCCATTTCAACCCTGATTGCCCTTCTGGTATGTCTGATCCCAACTACTATCGGCGGCCTTCTTTCTGCTATCGGTATTGCGGGAATGGACCGTGTGACCCGGTTTAATGTAATTGCCATGAGCGGTAAGGCCGTAGAGGCCTGCGGAGACGTAGATACCATGATCCTTGATAAGACGGGAACCATTACATATGGAAACCGTCTGGCTGCGGAGTTTTATCCGGTAAAGGGTGTTTTAAAGGAAGACCTGATCGATTATGCGGTGATGACCTCATTAAAGGATACCACTCCGGAAGGAAAATCGGTAGTAGAACTGGGAAATACCATGGGAACCAGGATCGACCCTTCGGCAGCCAGTCAGATGGAATTTGTGGAGTTTACGGCTCAGACCAAGATGAGCGGCGTTAATCTTCAAACGGTATGGAGGTAAGAAAGGGCGCCTCCGAGGCCATCAAGGCCAGAGTAAGGGAATTAAATGGAACCATCCCTAAAGATCTGGAAGAAATTGTAACAGGAATTTCCAAGCTGGGCGGTACTCCCTTAGTGGTTTGCGCCGGAAATGTAATTTATGGTGTGATTTACTTAAAGGATACGGTAAAGCCCGGACTGACGGAACGCTTTGAGCGTCTGCGTCAGATCGGAATCAAGACCATCATGTGCACCGGCGATAATCCTCTGACGGCAGCTACCATTGCGAAGGAGGCAGGCGTAGACGGCTTTATCGCAGAGTGCAAGCCGGAGGATAAGATCGACGCTATTAAAAGGAGCAGGCAGAGGGAAAGATCGTGGCAATGACCGGCGACGGAACGAATGATGCTCCGGCTCTGGCTCAGGCGGATGTGGGGCTGGCAATGAATTCCGGTACGGCTGCGGCAAAAGAGGCTGCCAACATGGTTGATCTGGATTCAGACCCTACAAAGATCCTTGAAGTAGTAGAGATCGGAAAGCAGCTTTTAATTACCAGAGGTTCTCTGACTACCTTCAGTATTGCAAATGACGTGGCAAAGTATTTCGCCATTATCCCAGCCATGTTTATGATGGTGATTCCTCAGATGGGCCGGCTTAATATCATGGGGCTTTCAAGCCCATACAGCGCCATTTTATCCGCACTGATTTTTAATGCGCTGATCATTCCCGGACTGATCCCCATTGCAATGCGCGGCGTTAAATATAAGCCTATGAGCTCGGAGCGTATGCTGCTTAAAAATATGGGAATCTACGGAGCAGGCGGAATTGTAGTACCTTTTATCGGAATCAAGATCATTGACCTGATCATTGCTCCCCTGGTTGGACTGATGGGGCTGTAATACAGCCCCCGGTTTCCGGGCGGTTTATGAGGAGGAGAGGAATATGAAGCAATTTTTAAAGACATTAAAGGGAGCGGTTGTCCTGACCGTGCTTATGGCTGTTTTAAGCTCTGTTATATATCCGGCTGTGACGACGGTACTGGCTCAGACGGTGTTTAAGGAAAAGGCAGATGGAAGCCTGATTTACGCAGACGGAAAGGCGGTAGGCTCTGAGGTGGTGGGACAGCAGTGGAGCGATCCCCGCTTTTTCAAAGGAAGACCTTCTTCGGTCAATTATAATGTGTATACAGATGAGGAAAAGGCAGACGGAACCTATACAGGCGTGGCATCGGGAACCTATAACTATGGTCCATCCAATGAGGCATTAAAGGAAAGGGTGGAAACAGCTGTAACAGAGTTTAAGGCAGAATATAAAAAAGCCACAGGAGAAGAACTGACAGAGGAAATCCCGACAGATCTTTTAACTGCTTCCGGTTCCGGACTGGATCCCCATATCAGCCCGGCATCAGCCAAGATCCAGGTTCCCATTGTGGCAGCCAATACAGGCTTTGAGGAGGAGGAGCTTTACCAGATGGTAGAAGCCCACACAGAGCATAAGGTATTTGGGATTTTTGGAGAGGAACGGGTCAATGTGCTGAAGCTGAATCTGGACCTGGCAAGGAAGCTGGGAGTGACAGCATAAGGAGGCTTAGATGGAAGAGAACAGACCGGACCCGGAGCTTCTTTTAAAAAAGCTCCGTAAAGAGGAAGAAGCGGGAGAAGGAGCGCAAGGGAAAGCTTAAGATCTTTCTGGGATATGCGGCCGGCGTGGAAAAACCTATGCTATGCTGGAAGCAGCCAGACCCTTCGCGACAGAGGACAAGAGGTGGTAGCCGGATATATTGAACCCCATGACCGCCCGGCCACTCTGGCTATGGCAGAGGGGCTGGAAACGCTTCCTCCGTTTATGGTTGAATATAAAGGCATCCGTTTAAGGAATTTGATCTGGACGGAGCCTTAAAGAGAAAACCAAAGCTGATCTTAGTGGATGAGCTGGCGCATACAAATGCTCCCGGACTGCGGCATGAAAAGCGGTATCAGGATGTAAATGAGCTTTTACAGGCCGGGATCAGCGTATATACCACCTTAAATATCCAGCATCTGGAAAGCCTCAATGACCAGGTCGGAAGCATTACGGGAATCCGGGTCAGGAAAGGATTCCGGACGGGATTTTTGATCAGGCAGATCAGGTAGAACTGATCGACATTGAGCCTTCGGATCTGCTTCAGAGACTGAAGGAGGGAAAAATCTATCATGCAGCCCAGGCAGAACGGGCGCTGGATCATTTTTTTGCAGAAGAAAAGCTGATTGCCCTGCGTGAGATTGCACTGAGACGCACTGCAGACCGGGTCAACCGTCTGGCAGTAATGGAGAGGAAAACAGAGGTGGAGCAGATTACTATACAGGTGAGCATGTGCTGACCTGTATTTCGCCGTCTCCGACCTGTGCAAAGGTGATCCGTACAGCGTCCCGTCTGGCCTATGCATTTCGGGGGGAATTTACAGCCCTTTATGTGGAAACGCCTTCGTTACAGCATGCAGATCCGAAGGTCAGGCAGATGGTAGAGGAAAATATCCATCTGGCGAAAGCTCTGGGAGCCAGAATTGCTACGGTTTTTGGAGAGGATATTGCAGGGCAGATCGCAGAGTATGCCAAGCTTAGCAATGTATCAAAAGTCGTTCTTGGAAGAACGAATCACAAGATTTTATTTGGACAGACAAAGGGAACACTGGCGGATCATGTGGCTCAGTATGCTCCTAAACTGGATATTTACATCATTCCGGATATAGAAAACGGAGGGACGAAAAAGAAAAGAGGTTTTTATGCCGGATACGGCAGAGGAAAAAGAAAGAAGCCGGAGACTTTTATGGAAGGGATCGGAGGAGACTGCGTGAAATGTTTTCTGGCTTTGGCAGTATCTACAGGGTTTGGAATGATGTTTCAGCATTTTCAAATGTCTGAATCCAATATTATCATGCTCTATCTTCTGGGGGTTCTTTTAGCGGCTATGACTGTTTCCAGACGGGGGGCAGTAGTCGTATCATTTCTCTGCTCAGCGTGCTTTTGTTTAATTTCTTTTTTGTAGAGCCTCTTTACAGTTTTCAGATGGATGGAAAAGAATATCCGGTTACGATCGCCGTAATGCTGGCGGCTTCCCTTATTACTTCCTCTCTTATGAACCGTGTCCGCAGCCATTCCAGAGAAATGGCAAAAGGCATACCGGACGGAGATCCTTTTAGATAACAGCAGAAGGCTGCGGAGAATCCGGGATAAAAAGGAAGCGGTAAAGGAGGTGAGCGGACAGATCAAAAAGCTTCTGGGGCTGCCCGTGCTTTTTTATCTGTATTCCGGAGGCGGACTGGAAGGGCCGTTTTTCTTCCCGGCTGACGGAGAGGGACATATGCAGGAGGAGGAATTTTTAAATCAGAAAGAACGGGCAGTGGCGATGTGGAGCGCCGCACGGGGAAAGAGGGCCGGAGCATGTACCCATACGCTGCCGGATGCCAAAGCGATTTACCTTCCTGTTAAGAGCGGTGATAGAGTATATGGCGTAGCGGGAATTGCTCTGGAGGAGCGAAGGGAGATCCCCGTTTGAATACAGCCTTTTAACCGCCATGTTAAATGAAGCCGGACTGGTATTTGAACGTATGGAAATGATGGCGGCTTCAGATGAAATGAAAGAAAGGAAGGAAATTATATGACTCAGGGAGAGCATATTTTAGTTTGTCTGTCCTCTTCTCCGGCCAATGGAACCATTATCCGGGCTGCTGCCCGGATGGCGGAGGCCTTTAAGGGGGAATTTACAGCGCTGTATGTGGAAACTTCCCAATCCAGAAAATGGACGAGGAGGACAGGAGCCGGCTTCGGGGCATATCCGTCTGGCAAAGAAGCTGGGAGCCAAGATTGAAACCACCTGCGGGGACGACATTGCGTTTCAGATATCTGAGTTTGCCAGACTTTCCGGCGTGACAAAGATCGTGATCGGAAGAAGCATGGCGGAGCGCAGGCATCTGTTTGGAAAGCCGCCTCTGACGGAAAAGCTCATTACCAATGCTCCCAATATGGATATCTATATTATTCCCTGTCAGATGGCGGAAAACCGCAAGTTCAGCCGCAAAAACTGGCAGAGCGCTCTTGTATTATCTGTTGAGATATGATAAAGAGTGTTTTGGGACTGGCAGCGGCAAGTTTCATCGGTATCCTGTTTGAACATTTGGGCTTTGATGAGGCTAATATTATTACTGTTTATGTGCTTGCAGTATTGATTATATCTGTGGTGATCCGCAATCAGATCTACAGCCTGATAGCGTCGATTGTCAGTGTTTTAGTATTTAATTTTCTGTTTACAGATCCCAAATATTCGCTGATGGCTTATGACAGAGGCTATCCAGTGACTTTTTTTGTGATGTTTATTGCGGCTTTCCTTACGGGGACGTTAGCTTCCCGGATGAAAAACGGTTCCAGACAGCTGGCCCATGTGGCTTTTCGGACCCGGGTGCTGTTTGAGACGAACCAACTTTTACAGCAGAAAAAGACCCGGACTGAGATTGTGTCCGCCACGGCCCACAAGCTGATGAAGCTTTTAAACCGGGATATCATTTTTATCTGGCAAAGGACGGGAAGCTGGGAGAAGCTCAGGTATTCCGGATAGAAGGAACAGACATACCGGAGGATTATGTATCGGAAGAGGAAAAAAAGGCCGCCCAGTGGGCGTTTGACAATAACCGCCATGCAGGAGCTACCACCAGAACCCTGTCCCATGCAAGCTGTCTGTATCTGGCTGTGCGGATTAACGACACGGTATACGGAGTGGTGGGAATCGTCATAAAGAAGCATCCGCTTGCCATGTTTGAAAACAGTATTCTCCTTTCAATTTTAGGTGAATGTGCCCTGGCGCTTGAAAATGAAAAAAATGCATGGGAAAAGCAGGAGGCGGCTGTCCTGGCAAAACGAACAGCTGCGCTCCCAGCTTTTAAGGGCTATTTCCCATGATCTGCGTACCCCTCTGACCTCGATCTCCGGCAATGCGAGCAATCTTTTATCTAACGGCCCCTCCTTTGACGAGGCCACCAGACAGAGTCTGTATCAGGACATTTATGACGACGCCATGTGGCTCATTAACCTGGTAGAAAATCTTCTTTCCGTCACCCGGCTGGAGGAAGGGAGGCTGAATTTAAATATGTCTGCGGAATTGGTAGATGAGGTGATAAAAGAGGCGCTTAATCATGTGGACCGGAAATGCACGGAGCATATTCTTACGGAACGCTGTGAGGACGAACTCCTTTTGGCAAAAATGGATGCCAAGCTGATCGTCCAGGTGGTGATTAACCTGGTAAATAATGCCATCAAGTATACAGAGCCCGGTTCCCATATTTCGGTTGAAGCAAAACAGGAGGGAAAATGGGCGGTGATTTCCGTGGCCGATGACGGACCCGGCGTTCCGGATGAAAATAAAGAGAAGCTTTTGAAATGTTTTACAGCGGGCCAACCGGATCGTGGACAGCCGCAGAAGCCTGGGGCTGGGGCTTTCCCTGTGCAAATCCATTGTAAATGCCCATGGAGGCACCATTTCTATACGCGATAATGAGCCTCATGGGGCCGTGTTTACTACGCTTCCCGTAGAAGCGGTACAGCTGACAGAATAAACCGGAAAAAATGTGTATTTTTGATGATACAAGGCGATTGTATGCTTAAAAAGGCTTGCAATCGCCTTTATCCATGCCTATAATATGTTTGATAAAAAATAGACAAGTGAGGATACAGAATATGAGAGGAGTAGAGACCAGGATCCAGGAGATCCGTCACAGAATTTTCCGTGAGGTTGCCCGCATGGCTTATCACACCGAATGGCCGGTGGACAAGAGGATCGAGGAGCTTCCCTACAAGATCATTCCCGGCGAAGTTGGGAATTTCCGCAACGATGTATTTTTAGAGCGCGCCATTGTAGGAGAACGTCTTCGTCTTGCCATGGGTCTTCCCAGCCGCAGTGCAGCAGAGCATGCGCCTCTTTCCGATAACATAGAAGCAGCCGATAAGGCGGAGACCTATACGCCGCCGCTGATCAATGTGATCAAGTTTGCCTGCAATGCCTGCAAGGAAAAACGTGTTATGGTAACAGACGGCTGCCAGGGCTGTCTGGCCCATCCCTGCGTGGAGGTCTGTCCCAAGGATGCCATTCATTTAGACCGTACCAACGGCCGTTCCCATATTGATGAGGACAAGTGCATTAAGTGCGGCAAGTGTGCAACCGTATGTTCCTATAAGGCGATCATCATTCAGGAGCGCCCCTGCGCCGCTGCCTGCGGAATGGACGCCATCCGCAGCGACGCAAACGGCAAGGCGGACATTGATTACGAAAAGTGCGTGTCATGCGGACAGTGCCTTGTAAACTGCCCCTTTGGAGCCATTGCAGATAAGTCCCAGATCTTTCAGGTCATCCGCTCCATCCAGTCCGGAGAAAAGGTGTATGCTGACGTTGCTCCGGCCTTTGTAGGCCAGTTTGGTCCGAAGGTAACACCGGGAAAGGTTCGTGCGGCGATGAAGGCCCTGGGCTTTACGGATGTATTTGAGGTAGCGATCGGAGCGGATCTGTGTGCGACCCAGGAGGCCATTGACTTTTTGGAGGAGGTACCAGAAAAGCTTCCGTTTATGGCAACTTCCTGCTGTCCGGCCTGGTCTGTGATGGCAAAGAAGCTGTTCCCGGAGTACGCTAACTGCATTTCCATGGCATTGACCCCTATGGTTCTGACCGCCAGACTGATCAAGAGAGAGCACCCGGATGCCAAGATCGTATTTATCGGCCCCTGCGCGGCAAAGAAGCTGGAAGCGATGAGAAAATCTGTCCGCAGCGATGTGGATTTTGTCCTGACCTTTGAAGAAATGGATGGAATCTTTGATGCAAAGCATGTGGATATTGAGAATATCGAAGAGGATCCAGAGGGCGTAAATGACGCTTCTACAGACGGAAGAAACTTTGCTGTGGCAGGCGGCGTGGCCAAGTCCGTAGCCGATGTGATCCATGCAAAATATCCGGATAAGGAAGTAAAGATCGCCAATGCAGAAGGCTTAAAGGAATGCCGTCAGCTTCTTAAGATGGCAACTCTTGGAAAGTACAACGGTTATCTGTTAGAGGGTATGGCCTGTCCCGGCGGCTGTGTAGCCGGAGCCGGAACCATGCAGCCTGTGAAAAATCCCAGGCAGCCGTAAATCTCTACGCATCAAGGCAAAGCATAAAACTCAAATGAAACAGAGCATGTAAAAGAGCTGGATAAGCTTGTATATTAAAGATAAAATCCCCGGACAGCGGCTGGAGACGGCCTTTTGTCCGGGGATTTTTCTGTTTTTGCCCCCAGGCCGTTGCTTAAAAGAAAAAATTTCGATATAATGGACAGATAAAAGAAAAAATCTGCAAATGGAGAGGATGCTGTTTTGGAAACGGAGAAGAAACAGACCGTGCACACGAACGTTAAATGGAAAATTTTAGCTGCCACCGCTGTTTTCCTTACTTTGATCCTGGCGTTTCCTGGCTATTGTCAGGAGAAAAACGGATCATCCGGGTGGGAGTATTCTCCATGGAAGGCTATCATATGACGGATGCAGATGGAGTGCGCAGCGGTTACGGCTATGACTTTCTTCAGAAGCTGAGCCGTTATGGAAATGTAGTTTATGAATATAAAACTGCAAACGCTGAGAATGGCGGCGTCCTAAAAATGCTGAAAAACGGAGAAGTTGACCTTGTGACATCGGCGGTAAAACGCGGGCAATGGGAAGAGGATTTTGTGTTTTCAAATCAGCCTGTAGGTACCTGCGGCACCATGCTGACGATAAAGGCGGGAAATGAACAGATCATTCCTCAGGACTATTCTACCTATGACGGGATGAGGGTAGGAATGATCCGTCAAAACATCAGAAATGAAAATTTTAAAAATTTGCCGAAATGAAGGGCTTTCCTATGAAAGTGTTTATTATCCAGATGCAGCCGCTCTTTATGACGGACTTCAAAGCGGTGAGGTAGATGCAGCAGTTACTACCAGTTTGCGGGCAGTTAAGAATGAATGGATGCTGGATATTTTTCCCGGGAACCATTTTATGTTATGGTACGCAAAGAAGATACAAAGCTTTTGCAGTGGGTGGATCAGGCCATCGCGGCTATGGATCAGGACGAACCGGGATGGAGAACGCTGCTTTCCAGTCAATATTATGAAGATCAGCTCCATGGATCGCTTCATCTGAGCCAGAATGAAAAGAAATATCTGGATCAGCTGAAAAATGGAGATGTTTTACGGTGGCGGTAAATCCGGACCGCTTTCCTATTCCTACTATGAAGACGGACAGATGAAGGGAATCCTTCCGGAACTTTTGCGGATATTGCAGAGCGGGTGGGGATACGGTATCAGATTTTGATCTCCAGGACCAGAGAGGAATATAAAACTCTTTTAGATGAAAAAGGCCGGATTGTGCATTGACTGTCATGACAGCTTTTCGCGGGCAGAGGATCTGGGCTATAAGCTGACGGA
>SCPP01000674.1_pt1 | contig 11256 bp, 24 predicted proteins | sample 6106811 | NCBI WGS metagenome assembly SCPP01 (sample SAMN10720449, study PRJNA508395) | human gut metagenome | isolation source: Participant 2 stool, 15 month | host: Homo sapiens | collected 2018
TATGCTGTGATATTTTTTGAGCTGTATATTTTAATCGACTTATAATAAGTGAAATCAGAAATATTTGAACAGGAATGTGAAAAATATAGATGAAAATTTAAAAGCTTGTTATAATGTATTTTGATTTATTTATACAAACTGATAACAATATTGTATAAGTTTGTAACATAAGTTATTTGAAACAGTCTGCTTTTTCTAAATTCTATTAATATATGCATCCATTTTATTAAAATAGGATATTTTAGATAAAACAAAAACAGCTGCAAGTATTACTTGCAGCTGTTTTGTTGGCACCCCTGCGTGAATCGACACACAACTAGCCCTTAGGAGGGCTTGTTATATCCATTTAACTAAGAGGGCTTAGTTTTTGAATCATAAAATCCAAAATATTTTACAATAAATTATTTTGTTTGTCAACGAAATGGTCGGTAGATATTCTTTAAGATTAAGATGCATTTTAATATAGTTTTGTTTTTCCTCTTTCCTATTTATCTATTTGTGGTAGAATAGGAGAAATGTGAGGTGGAGTATAAATTGAAAATTACATATAAGATGAATGAAAAAGAGTTATATGATTATAATATGTTCCATGACACATAAATCAGGCAATGTAGTAGCAAGAGCAATTATTGTGGCTTGTATTTACGAAGCAATGATTTTGCTTGTTGCTTGGTTTACAAAGTTTGAGCTTTACATGTACTTTATTTTTGCCCCTTGGGAATTTTAATTTTTATAGGAACATTGCTGTTTACTAAATTTAAAATGAAACAATCCGTAAATCAATTGCTATATCGTGCAAATAAAGAAGCACTTATGCCGGAAACAGCGATTGAAATTACAGACAATGGTTTGCTGATTACAACACCCAGCAGAGAGTCTGAAATTCTATTTCGAGAAATAGAAAAAATTGAGGTCGGAAAGCAATTTCTACTTACTTATTAGTGAGCATGGAGAGGTTGGCGTTCCTCTGAGGGTATTTGAAAATTTAGATCAGGCAAAAGAGTTCGCATTGGAAATTAGAAATGGGGCTCCGGACGCAGTTCATATAGAATTTAACTTTAAAGTTGTATGAAAAATCATACAACTTTTTATTGTCTAAAACTGTTTGTAATAACACACATCATATGCTAAAAAATTAGAGTAATGATTATAAAAATTTTTCCGAAAACAGCGAAAATACTAGTAGAATATAGCAAATAACATTGACTTCAATTCTGGAACATACTATAATAATTGTTACGATATATTTTGAAAGGAGGGCTATTTGTGATAAGTGGAGCAGAAATGATGGTAAAATGCCTACAGGCGGAAAATGTTACCATTACCTTCGGTTATCCAGGTGCAGTAATTTGTCCATTCTATGATTTTTAGAGAAAACGGAGATTGAGCACGTCTTGGTCAGAAGTGAGCAAAACGGTGCCCATGAAGCAAGTGGTTTTGCACGTGCCAGCGGAAAAGCAGGTGTTTGTATTGCAACATCCGGTCCCGGTGCTACCAATCTGATTACAGGTCTTGCTACTGCATATATGGATTCCATTCCTCTGGTTGCAATTACAGGCCAGGTTAATTCTGAACTGTTAGGACGTGATGTGTTCCAAGAAGCAGACGTTACAGGTGCTTGCGAATCTTTTATAAAACACAGTTATCTTGTAAAGAATGTTGAGGATATTCCACGCGTCTTTAAGGAAGCCTTCCATATCGCGACAACCGGCCGTCCAGGTCCTGTGTTGATCGACGTCCCTACGACATTCAGCGGGCCCAAGTGGAAGAGTTCATCTATCCTGAAAAGCTGAAATTATGGGTTACAAGCCTCGTACAAAGGGACATAGTATGCAGATTAAAAAGCAGCAAAACTGCTTGAATCAGCCAAACGCCCGGTTATCTGCTGCGGCGGCGGTGTGGTGTCTGCAGGCGCAAGAGATGAAATGATCGCTTTCGCAAAAACAGGTATTCCTGTTGTAGCAACTATGATGGGCCTTGGGGTTATTCCTATGGACAACGACCACTATATTGGTATGATTGGTTCTCATGGAAAATCCTACGCAAATCGAATGATGAATGAAGCTGACGTTATTGTGCTTTGCGGCGCAAGAGTTGGTGATAGAGCTATTCCCAATCCAAAGGGTGTGAAAGCTTCTATCATTCATATTGATATTGACCCTGCTGAAATTGGAAAAAATGTGAATGCACATATTCCGATTGTAGGTGATGTAAAATTGGTTTTGCGTGAATTTACAAAAGAGATTGAGGCTTGTCCTTGTGACGAGTGGCTAAAAAAGTGCAGGATGCAAAAGAGAGGCGCCTCTGAGAGGAGAACCTCGCACTGATTTTGTAGAGCCAAGAGCGTTTATGCGTGACCTTCCGCTATGATGGAAGATGATGCTATTTTGACTGCCGATGTTGGACAAAATCAAATTTGGGCAGCGAATAACTTCAATACCAACGAAGGCAGATTTTAACATCAGGCGGTATGGGCACTATGGGATACGCACTGCCGGCTGCAATTGGCGCAAAATTGGCAAAGCCAAAACGTCAAGTGGTAGCAGTTTGTGGTGATGGCTCTTTCCAGATGAGCATGTGTGAGCTTGCTACTGCAAATCAAAATCGAGTACCTTTAAAATTGGTTGTTATGCGCAATAAATTTTAGGTATGGTAAGAGAACTTCAGGATAATTTGTATCAAGGACGCCATGTAGCAACACCACTGAATGGTGAACCGGATATCGTTAAGATAGTGCAAGCTTATGGTATTAAGGCAGTTTTTGCAGAAAGCAACGAAGAGGCCAAAAATTGGCCAAGGAAATGCTGGAGTCTACAGAAGCTTATGTTTTGGTGTGCGATGTAGATCCAAACACACCGTCGATATAAAGGGGAAGCAAAGATGAAATATACCCTCTCAGTTTTAGTTGAAAACCAACCGGGTGTTTTGTCTAAAGTTTCCAGTCTGTTTTCACGCCGTGGCTTTAACATCGACAGCTTAGCTGTTGGTGTGACGGAAGACCCTGCTATCTCTCGTATCACCATCGTTGTGGACGGGGATGAACACATTGTAGAACAAGCGGAAAACAACTGAACAAATTGATTGCCGTAATTAAGGTGAAAACTTAACCACATCCGGCAGCTATGTAAGTTGTTTGTTAATGCTGGTAAAAGTAACTTGCAGCACAAAACAGCGTTTGAAGTTATGAAAATTGCTGAGCAAATGAAAGCGGATGTAGTGGACGTAGCAAACAATTCACTTACACTGCAATATGCAAATACATTAGAAAATATTGAAACTCTAACCAGTTTATTAAGGCCATATGGCATTAAAGAACTGGTTCGCACGGAACAGTCGCTCTGGAGAGAGGCTCTTCCACAGCGCATAAATAAGGATAAGCCTGGCGCCCTGCGTAAGACTTAGAACATTTTAGAGAATACATAAAATTTAGGATGTAACATTCCAATGGCAAAGATTTTTATCAAGCAGACTGTGACATTAACGTTTTGAAAGGTAAAACTGTAGCAATTATTGGCTACGGAAGCCAAGGTCATGCACATTAAACCTACATGAAAGTGGTGTTGATGTTGTAGTTGGTCTTTACGAAGGTAGCAAGAGCTGGGCAAAAGCAGAACAAGCAGGCCTAAAAGTTATGACAGCAGCAGATGCAGCAAAGCAGCAGATGTAATTATGGTTTTAATTCCTGACGAGAGACAAGCTGAAATGTACAACCAAAACATTGCACCTCACCTAACAGCAGGTAAAGCTTTGATGTTTGCACATGGTTTTAACATTCACTATGGTCAAATTGTACCACCAGCAGATGTTGACGTTTTGATGATTGCTCCAAAGGGTCCTGGCCATACTGTACGCAGTGAATATGTTGAAGGTAAAGGCGTACCTTGCCTAATTGCTGTTCATCAAGATGCTACAGGTAAAGCACAAGATATTGGTCTTGCATATGCAGCAGGTATTGGCGGTGCAAGAGCAGGTGTTCTTGAAACAACATTCAGAGTTGAAACAGAAACAGACCTATTTGGTGAACAAGCTGTTCTTTGTGGTGGTGTAACTGCTTTGATGCAAGCAGGTTTTGAAACTTTGGTAGAAGCTGGTTATGCTCCTGAAAACGCATACTTTGAATGCGTTCACGAAATGAAATTGATTGTTGACCTAATTTATCAAGGTGGTTTCTCCAGAATGAGATATTCTATTTCGGACACTGCTGAATACGGCGACTATGAAACAGGTAAGAGAATCATTACAGAAGAAACCAAAAGAAATGAAAAAGTACTTTCCGAAATTCAAGACGGTACTTTGCTTCCAAATGGATTAGTGAGAATAAATCCGGTCGTGCTCACTTCACAGCTTGCCGTCGTTTAGGCGCAGAACATGAATTAGAAGCTGTTGGTAAGGAACTACGTAAAATGTATTCTTGGAATGACGAGCAATAATTTAACTATATAAAAAATCCTCTGCATGGTATTTGTCAATGCAGAGGATTTTTCATGATTTGATTTAGTGAATGAAATTGGTTGAGTATGCAACATCAGATTGAGGTTGCGGAATATGATGTTGTTTGGCGCATGCGATGCATTGTAGCATCCATGCCATATTTTTCCAATGTTCCGCATTGTTTGTAATCCTTCCTTATCCTGCATTACATCTTCAGGGGTAAGACCGTGTACCATATTCCAATAGGTGGAAGAAACGATAGGCATCATAGCAATCGAGAAAGATTTATTGATGACATGAATAGAAGCGGTCGTTCCAGCCCGTCTTGCAGAGGCAATGGCAGCCGCCGGTTTGAATTGAAACGGTTTATATATGCGAGAAGAAGCACTGCTATAAAATGCCCTATCTAAAAAGATAATAATCTACCGCTTGGATGTGCGTAATAGACGGAGTTCCAAACACAAATCCGTCTGCATTTTTTGCTTTCTGAATAAATTCGTTGACCATATCGTCGTCAAAGATACAACCTTCTCCATGGCAACGATTGCAATTAATACAGTCTCGGATAGGCTGTTTTCCCAATTGCATAATCTCATAATCAATATTTTGCTCCTGCAATGCTTTTCCTATCTCTGTAAGCGCTGTAAAGGTGCATCCCTTTGGCATTTGGGCTGCCGTTTATCATCAGTACATTCATTTTATCATCTTCCTTTCTGGAAACAATCGTTGACTTTATATCATCTACATACTAAAATTATAGATGAAATAAGCGAAAAGACAAGAACGCACTAAAATGTAAGATACTACCTAAAAGGAGAGTATAAAATGAACCAAACAGATGTCAATATCTGTGAAAAGATAGATATAAAGCCATTTGCATACGCTGTTTCTCTTTTAGCGGTAAATGGAAGATGCATATCTTATTTTGGCTTTGGAAAAAGAAGTCATGCGTTACAGCGAAATTAAGAGGAATTAGGAAAAGTAACCCATAAGATGCTTTCTACGCAGCTGAAAGAGTTGGAGAGAGACGGATTGTTGATACGTCGTGAATATCCTCAAGTTCCGCCTAAAGTGGAATATAGCCTAACGGAAAAGGGCAATCAATTATGCCGATTTTACAAGAGATTTGTAAATGGTGACATGAACATATACCAGAGAATACTTAAATAAAAAAGGCAGCAATCGCTGCCTTTTTATTTCTTTGTTTTTCCGTTACATAATCATAAATATCTTTTGCAACACTGTCTTTTCCTTTTAAATGGACAGGACCGGCGAATAAATAAGGAGAACGGATTAATGTATCAAAATCTTTTGCCAAACATAGGGATTTCCTTGTTTATAGTCGATATAGCGCATAGTTGCATTTGACCAATTATCATATTGATGATAATAAATATTTTGTTTCATCATAGAGTTCCATAAAATTGTTTGAAAACAGTTCGCAAAACACCACCCATTTTAGATAGGTATTGTTCGCACCATGGTTCTTTAATAAAATTAAACTAACTAGGTCATGAGTAATGCTGCATGCATTGATGCCGGCTTGTAGCTGAAAACCAGCATCTGAAGAAATCTTTGTTTCTGGATTCAGCTTTGTACTTAATGACCATGGATATTCCAGTTTTTCAGATTTGCGTCCAAATAGACGAAAACCGGCATCAAATGCTTCTTTGATATAATTAAAACGTCTGCGCATACCGTCTGAAAAGTTTTTCCCATAAATATTTACAAACTCTCTTCCTTGATGTGATTCAAAGAAATCCAAAATGTGTTCTTGGGTACGTAAGGGTAAATCACAATCAGACAAGAAATGGTAATAAGAATATTTTGTTTTGCAGATTGCCGCATTAGTTCAAACTGACATTGAATTTGAGTATAAGAACCGTATGAAACGGCAGTACTGTTGATAAAAAGACTTTGGATTTTTTACCAAGGATTTTAGAGATTCAGGACGGCACTTCTTTGCTTTTTGTCTATATGAATATATAGATCAACTCGTTCATGGTCTAATAATGGAAGTTGATATTCTAATAATTCCGGTTGGTTTTGTACTAAAATTAAATAAGCGTGCTTATTCATAATTTCTCCTAATCAATTATTGTTTTCTAAAATATTATAGCTTGAAATCGTATGTAACACAAGAGAAGAAATATTAGTAAGAAAGGAAGATGATACCCATCTTCCTTCTTACTAATAGAGAATCTTATTGCTTTTCAGATGTCAGAGACAACATAAATAAAATATACAACTCAAATCCTATTTTATGGAATCATAGTTCTCCAGATGACAGATTTATCACAGCTTATATAAAAGAAATCTGATACTTGATGTCATCATGGATTACGAATAGCGGCTTGTGCAGCTGCTAAGCGCGCAATCGGCACACGGAATGGAGAGCAAGAAACATAGTTCAGACCTGATTTATGGAAAAATTCAACAGAAGATGGATCGCCGCCATGTTCACCACAAATGCCCAATGAGATATCCGGTCTGGTAACGCGTGCTAACTTTGCAGCCAACTCCACTAATTGTCCAACACCGGTTTGGTCTAGCTTAGCAAATGGGTCAAATTCAAATATTTTGTGATCATAGTAGTCATTTAAGAATTTTCCGGCATCATCTCGGCTAAAGCCAAATGTCATTTGTGTTAGGTCGTTGGTACCAAAACTGAAAAACTCTGCTTCTTTGGGGGTTTTATCTGCAGTTAAAGCGGCGCGAGGAGCTTCTATCGTAGTACCAACAAGATATGTCATCTCTACACCACTGTCAGCAATTAATTGGTCAGCAGTTGTTGTTACAATGTCTTTACAAATTTTAATTCTTTTCTTCACCTACCAGTGGAATCATAATTTCAGGAGTAATATGGATATTTGGATTTTGTTTCATAACTGCAATTGCTGCTTGTATTACAGCTTTTGTCTGCATTTGTGCAATTTCAGGGTAAGAAACAGCCAAACGGCATCCGCGGTGTCCCATCATTGGGTTAAATTCGTGTAAGTTTGCAATGACGTCTTTTAATTGTTCTGTAGTGATATGCAGTTCTTTCGCAATTTGAAGAATATCTTCTTCTTTTGTAGGTAAGAATTCATGCAATGGTGGATCTAGAAAACGGATAACCACAGGGCGCCTTCCATTGCTTGATAAATTCCTTCAAAGTCTTTTTGCTGATAGGGTAATAATTTTCAAGCTTCTTTCTTTCCTGAGTAGTGGTAGCAACAATCATTTCACGCATAGCTTTGATGCGGTCAGCTTCGAAAAACATATGCTCTGTGCGGCACAATCCAATTCCCTCGGCACCAAAGTTGCGTGCCTGTTTTGCGTCATGGGGTTGTCTGCATTTGCATATACCTTTAGACGGCGTGCGCTGTCAGCCCATTGCATAAAACGGCTGAAATCTCCTGAAATAGAGGCTTCTGCTGTAGGTAAAGCCTGCCCATAGACAGCTCCGGTAGAACCATCTAAAGAAATATAGTCGCCTTCATGATAGATTTTTCCGCCTAATGTAAATTGTTTTGCTTCATAGTCTACTGTAATCTCTCCGCAGCCCGATACAACAGGTACCCATGCCGCGAGCGACAACTGCGGCATGAGAGGTCATACCTCCGCGAACAGTTAAAATACCTTTGTGCAGCAGACATTCCTTCAATATCTTCCGGAGATGTTTCCAAACGCACTAAAATTACTTTTCACCTTTGTTTGCCCAATCTTTTGCATCCTCAGCTGAAAAGACAATACGACCACATGCAGCCCCGGTGAAGCAGCAAGACCTTTTCCGATTGGTGTTGCTGCTTTTAATGCTTTGCGTCAAATTGAGGGTGTAATAAAGAGTCCAACTGTTTTGGTTCTACACGAAGTACAGCATCTTTTCTGAGATTTTTCCTTCGTCAACCAAATCAACTGCAATTTTAAAGCGGCTGCTGCCGTTCTTTTTCCGTTTCTTGTTTGTAGCATATATAATTTGCCGCGTTCAATGGTAAATTCCATGTCCTGCATATCGGCGTAATGGTCTTCTAAAGTTTGCGCGATTGTGGAGAATTGTTCGTAAATTTCGGGCATGGTGTCTTTTAGATGAGAGATAGGCTCGGGAGTACGAATACCAGCAACAACGTCTTCACCTTGTGCATTCATTAAGTATTCACCGAATAATTTCTTTTCACCTGTGGCCGGATCGGGGTAAAGGCTACGCCGGTACCGGATGTATTGCCTGCATTTCCGAATACCATTGCCTGTACGTTTACAGCAGTTCCCCAACTGTAAGGAATTTCATTCATACGGCGATATACATTTGCTCTTGGATTATCCCAGGAGCGAAATACGGCTTTGATGGCTTCCAAAAGCTGAGTGCGAGGTTCGTTAGGAAATGGCTCGCCTTTTTCTTTCTGATAAAAGTCTTTAAATTGTGCAACCAAATCTTTTAAATCATCAGCAGAAAGTTCTGTGTCATGAATAACGCCTTTTTTTTTTCTTGGCATCAATCATATCCTCAAAAGCACTTTTGGGTAATTCCATTACAACATCAGAGAACATTTGAATAAAACGTCGATAAGAATCATATGCAAAACGAGGATTTTCTGTAAAAGCGGCCAATCCTTCCACAACGGTATCGTTTAAACCTAAATTTAGGATGGTGTCCATCATACCTGGCATTGATTCTCTTGCTCCAGAACGAACAGATACGAGCAAAGGGTTAGATGGATCACCGAATTTTTCTCGCAAATAGTTTCCATTTTAGACAGGTATTCATAGATTTGCTCTTGAATTTCATCATTAATTTGACGACCGTCTTCATAATATTGCGTACATGCTTCGGTTGAAATTGTAAATCCTGTGGAACCGGCATGCCAAGCACAGTCATTTCTGCAAGATTTGCACCTTTTCCTCCTAATAACTCTCTCATGGTGCCATTTCCCTCAGAAAACAGATAGACATATTTATGTGCCATATTCTAAGTCCTCCTATACATTTTTCTTATTTTGTTGAATTGTTGGATTTGTGCTAATTCTACAAAATTTTATTATTTTACATATCTATATTAACTATTATATCAAATTTCAGAAAAATTTTCCATAGATTTTATGGTTTTTAATATTTCGAAAATTTACGAGAAAAGTGTTGGTTTGGGCTTGAAAAATTGTGCGGTTATTGAGATAATAGTTAAGTTAAAAGGTGTAGCTTTCTATCTATAAAGAGATAAATATACAGAACGAAGAATCATTCTTTGTTTGGAGGATGAACTATGGCAAATTTAGACTGTGCGATTGTTCTTGCCGGTGGTGAGGGGAAACGCATGAAATCAATAAGCCAAAAGTGTTATCACAAGTATTGTTTCAGCCAATGCTGAAGTGGGTGGTAGATGCTGTTTTAAAGGCAGATTTGGAGAATCTTTGCGTGGTATCCGGATTTATGCATGAATGTGTAGAAAATTATCTGGATGAATTAAAAGAAAAGGAAGAACAGTATCGTCATATTTGTTTTGCATATCAAAGTGAGCGTAAAGGAACTGCTCATGCAGTTATGATGGCAGATGCATTTTAAAGAAACACAGTGGAGGTAATGTTCTAATTTTAAATGGAGATGCACCGCTTGTGGATGAAGCGGTTATCAGAGCTTCTTATGAACAGCACAAAAAGAACAGAATGCTGTTACTGTTATTGCTGCAACGTTAGAGGATGCAACGGGTTATGGTCGCGTAGTGCGCAATCCTAACACAGGTGCGTTGACTGCCATTGTAGAACAAAAGATGCAGATGAGGAAACTTTAAAAATAAAAGAAGTAAACTCCGGTGCGTACTGGTTTCACATTGACGATTTGCTGTCTGTGCTATACAATATAGATAACTGCAACGCGCAGGGAGAATATTATCTGCCGGATGCCATTCAGTTGCTGCTCAAGGCGGAAAAGGCCGGCGCTTATACAGCGAATAATGCAAATGCTGTTCTAGGTGCCAATGACTGTATGCAACTGAATCATTTAAACGTCATTGCACGGGAAATTATCTTAAAGCAGCATATGCAAAATGGAGGAAATTCCTTTGTACAGATGGTGTAGTCATTGGTCCTAATGTTACCTTTGGAAAAGGCAATCGCATTTTGCCAACTACATTATTAATCGGCCGCTGTAGGAGATAGCTGTGTTATTGGCCCTAATACGGTAGTGAGTGATAGTATTATTGGCAATGATGTGCATTGCATAACGTACATTGTATTGCTTGTAATTTAGAAGATCATCAATCGCCTACACCGTTTAGTACCATTCAAGGTAACTGATGATGAAACAGAAAGATATATTAATTATTTGCTTCGAAAACGAGGCGTTATATATGTTAATAGAGTTTTACGAATGAATATTCATGGTAAAGATATTAAAATTTTGCCGCTAATTCTACTGTTCGAGTGTCAGAACAAATTGCTGAGTGCTTAGGCCTGCCTTTGGGTAAGTCTGAGGGTTTCTACTTTTAGTGACGGTGAAATTACCGTTTCTTTATTTGAATCTGTGCGTGGTTCTGACTGTTTTATTATTCAGTCTACATGTGCGCCGGTAAATAATAACATTATGGAAATGTTGATTATGATTGATGCAATGAAACGATTAATCCGCTGCTCAATACAGCGGTAATTCCATATTTGGATATGCTCGTCAAGACCGTAAACAAAGCACGTGATCCGATTTCGGCTAAATTGAACGTTGCCTTACAGGAACTAGCTGACCGCGTATTAACAATGGATTTACACGTACCGCAAATTCAGGGCTTTTTAACATTCCGGTTGACCATTTGCTGGGCGCTCCTGTTTGTCTAATTATTTAAAAGATCGCATTGGTGACAAT
>SCPP01000476.1_pt1 | contig 11248 bp, 20 predicted proteins | sample 6106811 | NCBI WGS metagenome assembly SCPP01 (sample SAMN10720449, study PRJNA508395) | human gut metagenome | isolation source: Participant 2 stool, 15 month | host: Homo sapiens | collected 2018
ACTGTTCAGGTTCAGAAAGCGGGCGAATCTCATCAAAGCAATCCCAATTATTCTGAAAGAACATCACTGCTTTGCCAGCGGACACACCTAAAACCGGCAACACATCCGGTAGTTGTATCTTATTCGTTGCCACAATTATGTATTCAAAATCATTCCGTGCATCCAGTCCGTCAACCACATGAGGACGAAGACTGTATCAACCGTCTTCTTTATACCGCTCCTAAAATCCTGACAAATAATATGAATACCTTGTTCATCTATCAGCTGTTTCTGTTCCTTCCGGACAAGTAACGTAACATCGTGTCCGGCCTCTGCCAATTGCCAGCCATACGTACAACCCTATTACTCCGGCACCATAAATCAATATCTTCATAATCTATTACTTTTGTTTCCGTTCTCCATTGATAAAACAGAATTGAATAAAGAAAGATATTCCGAATAAGAATCACAAATAGAAAGATATTCCTTTGGGTATACCCCATAAAGGTTTTGAAATCTTTTATCAGATGCGATTTATCACAATATCCAATCATAAGCCAACTGGTTCAAACGATTTGCGAACCAGCATGTAAACAATGTAAAGCATTCCGGAAACGTGCTATTTGCAAAAACTCTTTCGGATTTAAACCTGTATATTCAGCAAATACCCGTTTGAATTGCTTATATCCGAGACAAGCAGACTGAAAGCTCCGTAATGTCCTGCTGTTCGTTATTAATAGACTGAACAACCGCATTCATTCTGGCAAACCGCTCAAGTAAAACCGTATAATTTTTTAACAGATATTGTTCTATCAGATATACACATTGGTTATTATCCTCCGTTTCCATTATCCATTTCTCAATTCAATCAAAGAAGCATCTCCCAATAACTCTACATCTACATTTTATCCCGCAAATTATTCATAGGAATCCCTAATACAACCCGTGCTGCGACCGGCTGGAATACAACCATAACCAGATTGAGATTACCGGAATAAACAACATCAGTGTACGAAACAGATTGTCCGCACAAACTGGAACGAGGCTGCATCTCCTGATGCAAAGTTGAATAGATTTTGTCACCCCGGTGGAACGCAAGCACAGCACAACCGGATGGCACATAACGCTGCGAACTTCGTTCCGCGTTATCAATCGCCAAAACCAATACTGTTTCACGTATGGCCTTAACAGCTTGGACGGTTGTACTAGCCGAAATTTTTCCATTTTGCTTTATTCTGCCAGCAAAATAATCCATCTTTACTGGAAAGCGGTGTAAAAGGACTTTTGTTATTGATTCAGACACACTTTCATTCCATATCAAACATATCCGGCTCTTCGCTTCTGCTCTTGCTTTTATCTTTTTTCTTGTTCATGTTGCCGAAGTTGTAAGTCAGCGTGAAACCTACGTCTTCCGCCACGCCAGTTCTCAGAGTCCTGCCAGAAACCGTCACCGGCTGTAACGGTACGGAATTTACGGGAATCAACAAGTCACGGGCATTAATGCTCAAGGTCAGTTTATCGCTCAGGAAGATTTACGCAAGCCAGGTCGACCGAGTAGTTCGGTTCGCGATGTCCCTGTGCCATCAACTGTTTGGAATTATAATTACCGCTGCAAAGAGACACCCCAAGGAAGACTAAAGTTGGCAATCATACGGACGTTCCAAGCAAACTCTCATCCGTATCTCCGATAACCGGTGTTTCCGCACCTTGCGGCAGATAACTGAAACCATCCAATTTAGAATAATAGAGGTTGACTGTCGTTGTCAAATCGAGTATCTTGAATAATTTATCCTTCCCTACGATTTCCAAACCGCTGGCCTGCGATTTTGCCACATTCTCACTGGTGGTATACATTACGTTGTCTTCCGTATTCAAAAACGGATACGCTGGATTACATCATCTGTCGAACGATAGTAACCGGATAAAGACAAAGTATGTCCCGATTCCCAACTTTGATATAATTCAATTCAAATGAGTGAGAATACTCCGGTGTCAACTCCGGATTACCGAAAGAGATATTGGAAGCATCGGATATATTACGGAAAGAGTTCAATTGTCCTCCCACGGACGACGCAGACGGCGGGTATAATTCACCTGCAACTCATTGTTTTCGGTAAAGCATAAGAAATAAACGCACTCGGAAAAAGTTTAAAATAGTCTTTCTCAAACGTCTCGGAAGCTTTACCGTTAAACTCCTGGTCGAAATCAAGCGAACGGGTATCCACCCGCCAGTACTCACCGCGCAGACCGGCCTGGTAACTTAATTTATTCCATTTTCCGCCGTATGTCATGTAAAGAGGCATGTACATCCTGATTATAAAGGAAGCGGTTATAGAGCGACTCGTCGTCGGATATCTTCGGCTGTCGTTCCGGTATAGGTATCAACCGGACTGGCATTCCGCTGAAAAGTACCCTTATAGCCGGCTTCGATGCGGGCATATCGGATATTTTATTGGTGTAGTCGGCCTGGACTTCCCAGGTCTTATCCTTTATTTCATTCTCCTGAGTCTGATAAAGAGGATTAGCGGTTTGGGAAGGGTCTGTATAGACAGTCGATTGCCGGAAAATATTCATTCCGTCCCGTCTCCACTGGTTATTGCTGACCATCAGGTCGATGTTACTGTTTTCGAGAACTTATGAACATAATTCAGTTCCAGATTATACATTTTCATATCCGAATCACCATTGGTTATACGATCGCTGGTGTAGATTGTATTCTTCTGACTGTCGATAGAGTTATAATGGATATTCTCACTGTCTCCACCGCCGGTCATACCGGTTACATTGAATGCCAGGTCATCGCTTTTAGTGATATGCCAGGTGGCGCCAAAACGTCCGAACCAGTTATTATGCTGTCGTTTGGAGTCGTTGGTCTGGTCGAGAAACTGTTGTCCGTCGTATTCAGACGACTTGTGATGCCTCCTCCTTTAAACTCACGGTTACGGTAATTCAGATTAGCATAAGCATCCACTTTACTACTGCTGTAATTAATGTTGCAACTCGCCTGATACCCACCATCCGTATCGGCTCCGACTTTCACGCTTCCGTAATAACCGGGTTTCCGGTCATCCTTCAATATAATATTGATAATACCGGCTGTACCCTCAGGGCTATATCTGGCAGAAGGGTTGGTAATAACTTCTACCTGCTTGATATCTCCGGCCGGCATCATATCAGAATATCCGCCTGGTTATCAGCCGTTAGACCCGATGCTTTACCATTAATCCAAATCGTTACACTGGGTTTCCTCGCAACGATACTGAGCCTTCATTATCAACCTCCACGGAAGGAATGTTGGATAACAAGTCGCTTGCCGAACCACCTTCGGCCGCAATATCCTGCGTCGCATCAAAGACTTTCCTGTCAATCTCGAACCGCATCTGAGGCCGTTTCGCCACCACTTCCACTTCTCCCAATTGATTGGCATCTTCTTCCAGTGTCATCTCTCCCAGACTCAAAATCTGGTTATCGTTGCTGATAGAAATATTTTTAGATACTTCTTCATAGCCGATATAAGAAAAGTAACTACATATTCCCTTTCTTCAATCCGCCGATCGTGTAATTTCCGTCACTCCGGTAACGGAACCCTGCACTATCTTATCCGAACCTTTGCCTTAACCTGCACTGTAACAAACTCCAACGGTCCACCCAGTTCGCCGTCCATTACAATACCTTTAATCTTTCCGTCCGTTTCATTTGCAAACATGTCCGAGCAAAACACAAAGCATTCCGGCCAACACAATACTCATCTTCTTCTTCATCATAGTCAAATATCTATCTATTCCAATTTTTGTCGCTTTGTTTGACTGGTTACTAACGGAATAGTTTATTCAGAACAATAAAAAATAAGCAAATATACCTTAATAAAACACTTTCACTGGTTTGAAATTGATTATCATTACCAGTAGATATTCAGAAGCAAACACATTTAAAACGAATATTTTTCAATCTACAATATAATATTTTATCTATTTTCATTTATTACCAATTGGTAAGTTCATCCGGATGTTAAAGGCCACCTTTGCGGGCGTTATTATTAAAACCAATTGATATGCAGAGATAGCCTTGATTTCAAAAGCATGAGCGTAGAAAAACTATTTACCAAATTACTGGTTCCTACCATTATGGGGATGGCCGCATCGGCACTATTTACCGTTGTAGACGGTATTTTCGTCGGGAACGGGATTGGGAGTGATGCTATGGCAGCGGTCAATATATCCGCCCTATTTTTATGATTATTACCGGAGTCGGATTGATGTTCGGCATGGGAGGCGGGATACTCACTTCCATCAACTTGTCGCGGGTAAAAGAAAGTTGCAAATATTAATTTTACCCAGTCGGTCATCATTGGTATTCATCAGCCTCGTTATGACGTTGTTGCTAACGATATTTCCGCATAAGATAGCCACCCTTTTCGGCTCCGATGAATACCTGATGGATATGGTGGTTGAATATTTATTCTGGTTTTCCATCAGCTTGCCATTTACGGTACTGGAGGTTGCCCTTCCGTTTTATCCGGCTGACGAATCCCAAGATATCCATGTGGGCAATGCTGGCTGCTACCGTTGTGAATATTATTCTCGACTATTTGTTTTATTTTTGTTTTCAAATGGGGATTGTTCGGGGCAGCGATTGCAACAGATATAGGTGAGTTTGTTGGTGCCGCCATTATGATTATCTATCTGTTCCGGCATTCGATAGCCATACGGTTCGTGTGGTTGAAACTGAGTGTCAAGAGTTTGCTGTTGACGCTCCGGAATGTAGGTTATATGATTAAGCTCGGCTTTTCCGTATTCCTTAGTGAGATAACGATATCCGTTATGATTATTTCCGGCAACTATGTTTTATGGATTATATGGGAGCCGACGGCGTGGCACAGTGTCATTTGCTACCTGTTCCCAATCATATTCATGGTTTTCAACGCAACCGTACAGTCCGCACAGCCGATTATCAGTTATAACTACGGATGCGGACAGATGAAACGTTCGGATAACGCTTTACGTTTATCCATGCTTTTCACTTTGGCATTCGCATTCAGTATCATGCTCCTGTTTATATGTTTTACCGGAGCATCGTTACTCTTTTCATTCCCGATACAGCCAGTGCGGCATGGGGATATGCAGTAGCCGGCTTACCGCTGTTTGCTACCGATTACCTGTTTTCGGTATCAACATCATTATAATCGGTTATTATACCAGTGTCGAACGGTTACGGCGTGCGATATCACTGACAGTTTACGGGGAATATTGCCTGTCGTATTCTTTTTCACATTACCTTTACTACTGGATGTCAATGGTATATGGCTGGCAGTAGCAGCAGGATATTACCACGACAGTTGTTATCGTCATTTTATTAATTGTTGATAAAGTACGCAAGAATGGATAAATTAATTGAAGAAATAGACTACCGGTGTAACCTAAGCGATACGGAAATGACATTGCTCCGGCAGACACTCCGTATCCTGCATTTCCTAAAGGCAGTATTGTCATTGGGGAAGGCAAGACGGACGATTCCATCTATTTTCTGGACAAAGGTGTATGGAGAGCCTACATCGAAGAAGGCGAACAGCAAACCCTGGTTTGCTATCCCCGGGGACCATATTCTCTTCCTGGGGATATTTCCGCGGACATCCTTCACGTTACACAATCTGTTCGTCGAGTGACAGTATTGCCATCGAAATGAAACAGCACAATACAAAACTGTCGGAGTCTTCGCCGGCTTTTCTGAAATGGATACAAATCTCTGATGGATATACTCGTTAATGAAGATGATGTTCTGGTCGATATATCCAGTCCGAAAGCGGAAAAGCGTTACCTGGCTTTCATCAAAAGATGCCGGAGTTGTTTAATAGCGTTCCTTTGAAGAGATAGCCGGATACATCGGTTGTAACTCCAGTCACTCAGCCGCATCCGAGGCCGGGCTGAACAAAACAAATAGAAAGTAACCTTAACAGCCAACGTTTTAACAGACATTAGCTGTTAAGGTTATTTCATATTATAAACAGATGCTTTCTATGGCGCGATTTTATTTATTCCAGATATAGCGATAATTAAATCTTCGGTTAGGAGCCGCATCGCCATCTACACAATGATATAGGATCTTTCAAATTAGCAGGATTATCAGTCCATTTAAAATCAAAGACAAATGAATCGTCAATTAATCCTAAATCTGCACGAGGTATTGATAATTCCATTGATTTCCATTCACCCGATATGACAATGTATTTACTTTCTTCCACTCTCCGGCTTGTTCATCATACCTCATCAATTCTGTCGACTGCGCATCAACAACCTTTTATTTACTATAAAATCATAACCGTACCAGCCGGTCGAAGCATTATTATCCGCATCGATAAGTAATAACATCCAGTTCGGATCAGAAAATGGGGACAATTTATCCATCGTTTCCGCATAAAGAATATGTTATCCTTATCTACTGCTACGATAAAACAATATCATTTCTACCAGAATTATTTACATAATGATTTCCGCCATATCCTTTATGGTCACGATGAGTTACATCTCCTTTGGTATCCCGATATTCAACCTTGACTTTATCCCATTCCTAAATGTCCGTCTATTCGGATTTTCTGGTATCCACTACTCTGCGGTATGGGACGAACTCCTTTATAACGACGAATATTCTGTGCCATCTGCATATAATAGTTATCCGTATAGCCACCTTTCATAGGTTGAATTGTACGATTAAATTCTGCATTATACTGATCTACAAAATAAAACGGATTTTACGTCCCAAAATTCTGTCGGGCGGGTAATTCAGACCCGGAGCTTTCTGAGTTATATTTTCCAGCAGTCCATTCATTCCAGTCATTCAAATACAGAAACTGAGGATCGTTTTCAATGCTTCATCCCAGCGATCCTGAAAATAGATACCGTATGCTGTAGGATCATTTACAGTCTTCCTAGCCAGGAGACATAAGTCGGTTCAGGCATATCATGGTCATTCAACTTCGGTTCCTTTTATCACGAGTCCAGGATTTTCCAATTATGGAAATAGGATGTTGAGCCGGAGTAACTGCAGCTTGTTCATTTTCTCCTCGATAAGTTGCAACCAAATCCGACGGTGACATTTTACAGACTCGTTCGTCACCCAAATCGTAGCCAAAACTCCAGTTTCCTTCTGTTCCGACAAAACGTTCACCAGCCCACTCATAGTATCCCCACCACATGGTTCTGAGCGTGAAAAAATCTTTCACATCCTGGGTATAATCCGTATAAAACTCATTTATGTAATCCGGATCATTATAGTGAGAATGTGAAGGGTCAGTCAATGCTTTGGGATCATAATGAGGATTCGGGTTCTTCACACCTCCGCCATTAGCATCCATTGTCGGTTTTCCATTATACAACAGTAAAGGTTTATCTCCCCAGTAGAACCATAAATCCTTATATTTATTTTCTTTATATACTTTATCATATAAATCTTGTACAACAAGAAATAACAAATCGTTGAAAGCCCAAAACAAAATTGAGGGACTTTGTTACCTTCCGCTTTCATTTTGCATCGTTGTAAACAGAGTTTCCCACTCATCCCAATAACGGACTGCATTTGTTACATCCATAACTAATACATCCACACCGGCATCGGCCAGCATCGACATATCTTTACGAATCACATATTCATCACGACTAAGGAAATATCCCAATTCAGGTTCCCCAATGGTAAGAACCTTCTGTCCATGCCGGATGATTAGCATCCAGACGAGCTTCGGGAGCTTCTTCAACACCTTACTTACATCAGCACGATAAGGGGCCTTCAAATTAGCCAAATTATCCGAATGCCACGATATAAAAATACCAACCACGACGCTTATCATTCTTGACATTTCCGACCTCTTCTTGTCGGCATAGTCCGTCCCAAAGCATCTGTTGCCACCCAGGTATCAGAATAAGTATCCCAACAAGAATCAGGCATATTCACATTCGAATGAACGGTATCCTTTGATTTCCACATCCCGACAGAGTATTATCCCTATCAGTCCAAAAGTCCATAATTGATTTATACAAAGACCTTTAACATGTTTCATAATCTATAAATTCAGAGTTTATAAAAATAAGACAAAACTGATTCAAAACGAGTTATATATTTTATTCTTTATAAATTTCTATTTGGTATACTCCGATGGAAATTTATAAAGAGACACTCCTCCTCGCTTCCAATAAGTGGATAATCAGCCTTATTAAAAGAACGTTTGTTTACATGTATCTTTTACTATCAGGTAATGCTACAATGCCTGATGTATTAGGAGGTAATGTTATTATCCATACCAGACTATTTTCTTCTTGGGACCATTCGCTTGCCGTTCTCCCATAAGGTGTTTCTATCGAAGCTTTTGCCCAGGAAAGATAAGATGTCATTGTTGGTTCAACGTGTATAACTTTAAAACCGGCCTGACACATCCGGTCGTATGCCTGCTATATCTTCATAAAACCAAGTGTCATAACCACCCTGCATGGGATGATTAAGTGAAGATCCTGCCAAACACATTTCCTTACTCTTCCCATTTACCGGAAGAATCTCCCAAAGAGATGTAGCATCAGCATCCGTCCACATATAAGCAAAACTATTCTCACCTGTTTTAGTAAACATATCCCATGCCATTTTACTATTGCCAAAACGTGATAATGCGCCCAATACGTCCTAGACCAAATATCCCCGTATGCATAAAACCATCATATTTTTCTTTCATATTCCTGACAATCGCATCGAAACAGCTTTTCATCTCCGGCAGGAACCAGTCCAAAATCAAGAGCCATTGCATCAGCAGTCTGACTCCCGAATGTTTTACTTTCTTTATCATAAAATTCGGCTACAAAGCTGCTGCAATCTTATCCTTCAAACCACTGTAATATCCGGCATCATCACTCTTTCCTAACATAGCGGCCGTTTTAGCCAAAATTGAAGCATCAAGATAATGGAAAGCAGTAGAACTCAAAGCAACAGGACAATCAATCGCATTGTTCCTTCCGGCGGACACCAGTCACCCAATCCGTAGGTACAATATGTTTGGTTGAAAGCGTATCATTAAGCGTTAGACTCTCCACGTGATCCACCCATTGTTTCATTTCCTGATAATATTTATGTAAAGGCTCTTCATTGCCGAAATATAAATAAATGTACCAGGGTAATTGAACTACGGCCGTCCCCCAATCTGGAGAAGCAACCCCACAAAGACGTTTTCCGGAGAAATCATATACGGGATTCCCGCTTTATCTGCAAAATAAAATATTGTATTAAAATTTTTGATGAAGTGTATTTTTCTCAAATGCGGAAGAAGTCGAACTGATATCTTCCATATATTTCATCCAAAAATTATTCAGGTCAAAATTATAATTCTCAAAAGGAGCTACGGTATGCATCTCTCCCAACCAACCACATCGTTCTCTGTGAGGACAATCCGTCGGCAAACCATGCGTATTATTGAGCATTGTCCTGACCGCTAACTCATGCAATTTATTAATTTGTTCATCAGAACATTCAAATTCACCTCTCTTATTGACATCCGTATGTACAACAATTGTCTTTATCCAATCCAATTCAGGCTCCGCTGCCATACCGGAAAGTTCTAAATAGCGATAGCCATGGTAGGTAAAACGAGGGTTCCAGACTTCCCGACCGTTTCCGGCACAAATATATTCATCTGTTTGTACAACACCTGTAGCAAAGACCCGGTTGTATTATATTCGATTGAACCATCCTCACGAAGAAGTTCTCCCATCCGCATTTTCAAATGTGTTCCTTTTGGCTGATCTACCGTTATTTGTGGTACACCGGCAATATCCCCCAAAGTCAAATATCAATTTCCGGAAGAATCCTTCCATTTCTTTATCGCTCTGATTTCATTCTTCAAACGAATAGGTTCCATAACCTGAGGAAACAAATTCACCGGAATAACACCTTCTGCAACTACAGCATTTTCCATCCATTCAGTTGAGTTCCAACTTCTGACCAACCTTTAATTTCCTTTGTAGCATCATACACCTCACCAGCATATATATACCCTTTAACACAGGTCCGGAAGTCCACAGCCAGGATTCATCTGAAACAATCATTTCCTTAGAACCATCCTCATAAGTTATTTCCATTTGTAATCTAAAAGAGGATCCCATATTTTAGCCCAACCCCAGACACTGTTTTGCCCGTACCAACCTTCACCAAGTATCACACCTAAACAATTTCACCTTCACTAACCCGGATGTGATATCAAATGTAGAATACAGGGCATACTGCTCATAATTCGTTTGTGCAGGGTCAAGGGATTCGTTTTTATCGACAAGTTCACCATTCAAATAAAGATCACCGCATCCTAAACCACAAAAATAGACAACAGCTCTTTGTAGTTTCGATTCCTTCCATCAAATACTTTACGAAAATAAGGCATCGGACTATCTTTTTCCAAACAGAGTTATCCACTTAGCACCAATCAGACGTATTTAACCCCAAAGAGAGCTCGCTCCCAGACCGTTACTTGTCCTTTCCCATCCCAAATGCGCAAACGCCACCAATAGAGTGGCTACCTCTTTCTAGTATTGCGATATCGGACGTACATTCACTTGCTGTTCTGAAACAGTCTTTCCTGAATTCAAATATAATTACCATCCTCCAAATCCTCTCGGGGAAGCAATCTCTATTTCCCAAGCAGACTGAATAAAGCCATTCTCCTCTGACTCGATTTTCCAACTAAAAACGGCTTCATCTATTCCTTCCGGGTTACCAGGACCACGACAATTCAAATCCACCACCTTCGCTTTACTCCCGACACAGTTATCAGTACATCTCGTAAACCCTAAAGAAAAATGAAAAGCAATAATAAAGACTCTTTGACTTCATACATTTCCTATTTAATCGTATCAGACGCAAATATCATATAATGATATATTTTAAAGACTTCTCCATATCTCATAGAAGAGGGTGATACTATAAATTTTTGAAACTCCTGTATACACCCTCTCTATCATTTATCGAAAAATCATTTAAATCGTATATTTCTGATATTTATTGTAACATCAGCATTTGTACCGAAATCACAACGCATATAATCACCTGAATTACCCCGACGTAGTAGCCATTCCGGCTGTATAGTCCTGTTCAAATGTTGTCCATTCTTCTGCTGCCGGAAACTCTATCGTTGTCAATTATGCTTCAGATGGTCCGGAAGACGAAGTACACCGAATATTTGTAACTTAACACTTTTAGTAGACTTATATCGGAATACCATGGGTAGAACCTTTTTTGCGGCAGCTAAGCC
>SCPP01000500.1_pt1 | contig 11247 bp, 21 predicted proteins | sample 6106811 | NCBI WGS metagenome assembly SCPP01 (sample SAMN10720449, study PRJNA508395) | human gut metagenome | isolation source: Participant 2 stool, 15 month | host: Homo sapiens | collected 2018
ACTCCTTTCCCTGTGTACGTCAATAGCGCCAAGATATCCAAAATAAGCCTTTTATGTACAAATAAAACACTTTTAGAACTTATATTGCTCTATTTTTCTCATTTGACTGAATTTGAGAAAAATTAGGCAATAAATATTATGTAGTAAATACAAATAAATTTACAATTAGAAATAAATTAACATAAACTCATGGAAAGGAGAATGTAAATGAGCATTTGTAATGTAGATAAATGGAATATGCTGGCTCCAACATTCAATGCCTTTGAAATTCCAAAATAGAAGAATAGGACGACGGTCTTACGTTAATAAACAATTTAAAAACTTATTACCAAAGACAGCTCCGTTCTCGATGTTGGCTGCGGTGCCGGTCGATATGCAATTCGCATTTGCGCAAGTATGCCACAACGTAATAGGTACAGACCTTTCCCCCAGATGATTGAATATGCTAAAAAAGAGCGGGCAATATGGGTATAGTTTCCATGTATCTTTGTTTGTGAAGACTGGATACCATATCTATCCAAGAGAGAAATTATCAAAATCAATTGATTTTGTATTTGCCCATATGGACCCCTGCAATTCATAATACAGAAACCTTAATGAAAATGCAGGCATGCAGTAAAAATGGTGTATGTTGTACGCCATATTCATATCACCTTGATGGTCGCTGCCAAACAAAAACTCAATTTAAGCAACATAAACTCTTTAAATTCATATGGTGCCGACCAAATATTTCACGACTTATGGGAACAAGGCAAACGACCTCAAATTGCATATTTTAATCAAAAACGAAATATGCAGCGTCCAATAGACGTTGAGCTATCATTGCTATTTGAAGATATCGAAAAATTGACACCACTCACACCTGAAGTCAAAGAACAATTAACTCATTTGGCTTCCGCTTACAAAAGACGGTATTGTTCATCAAACATATGAAGTACCTATTTTTGCAATGTATTGGAACGTACTATAAAACATTCACTTAAAATTTTGAAAGAAGGAATATTCATGGATCAACAATTATGGGAAAAGCAATTGCATTTCACGGACATGCATGTCCCGGTCTAGCCATTGGTGTACGTGCAGCAACTGAGGCAATCAAACGACTGAACTCTTTAGTGAAGATGAAGAAGTGGTTTGTGTTACAGAAAATGATGCATGCGTGTGGACGGAATCCAAGCAATTTTAAGTTGTACCGCAGGTAAGGGAAACTTAAAATTCCGCGATACAGGAAAATGGCATTCTCCTTTTTAACCGTAAAATGGAGAAAATTCGTATGTGTCTAAAACCATCTCAAGCAGATATGAGCCGCGAAGAAAACAAGACTTTTTCTTAAATGGACCTGCTGAAGAAATATTTGCTTTTCTGAACCCTCTTTCGCTTCACGAAAAGGCAAGATTATTTACAACTATTACATGTGAAGTTTGCGGTGAAGGTGCTCCGGAACATAAAATGCGACTGGAAAACGGAAAAAAAGTTTGCTTAGACTGTTTTCATGAATATAAAATAGGCTGGTAATGGGACGAGGTAAAATTATGAAACATAAAAAATAAAATTAACAGCTTTCACACTTGCTGTTACAGTACTCCTTGCAATGGTACTTACTGCCTGTGGCTCTGAATCCAGCACACAGACAAATGCGCCTGTATCCTCAAATACCTCCAATACAGCTCTTCCTACCAGTATTACAGACGTATATGGACGAACAGTAGAGTTACCGGAAGAAATTAATAATACAATCTGTTTAGGTGCCGGCGCTTTGCGAATGGTATGCTATGCACAAGGTGAAGATAAAGTAATTGGTGTTGAAGAAGCACACCAACAAACCTTGGCAAAAGCATACAACTATTTAAACTACGACAAATTTAAGGATTTACCAATTGTTGGACAAGGTGGTGCAGGAGGTAATATTCCATATGAAGAAGAAATCATCAAAGTCAACCCGGATGTTATCATTGCTGCCTACACACAACAGGAAGCCGACAAATTACAAGCAAAAACAGGCATCCCTGTAGTATGTGTTTCTTATAACGGTATTTTGATCCTACCATGGATCAATCCTTAGAATTAATCGGAACCCTGCTGGGTAAACAAGAACGCTGCAAAGAAGTAATTGACTATATGCAAGCAGCAAAACAAGATTTGAACAACCGTACAAAAGACATTCCTGATGACCAAAAGCCTACTGTATTCAGTGGTGCTGTATCTTTCAGGGGCGGACACGGTATTGAAGGAACCTACGCACAATTCCTACTTTTGTTGCGATTAATGCTAAAATGTGGTAGATGAAACCGGTAAAGATGGTTCTTTGATTATTGACAAAGAAAAATACTAACTTGGAATCCTGATATTATTTTTCTTGACCCTAACAATATGCATCTAGTCCGTGATGATTATAAAGATAATGCTGACTTCTATCATTCTCTAAAGGCGGTACAAGACGGAAAAGTATATACTCAAATTGCATATAACTGGTATACAACCAATGTGGAAGTTGCCATTGCTGATGCTTACTATGCAGGAACCATTATTTATCCGGAACAATTTAAAGATATAAATATTGTAGAAAAGCAAATGACATTTTTGTTCATATGTTAGGAGATAAAGCTGAACATTATTATCAAGACTTAGTAGACGGCCAACTGGGATTTGGAGAACTGAAAATTGAAGAGTAATAGTGTAGCAGTAGAAAAAGAAGAAAGAAAAAGCAAAAACATATCAGCAATATATCTTCTACAAAGTAATTGTTATTATTGTTTTAGTCGTGGTATTGCTTGCCGTTACCATATTCGCCATTCATGCAGGTTCCTCTGGAATCTCTATTTGGGACGTTATTAAAACCATTTTTGGCGCAGGCACAAAGCAAACCAATTCTATTATCTTTGGTATTCGCTTACCTCGTGTTGTAACTGCTTTAATTGCAGGAATGGCACTTGGTATGATAGGCTGCGTTATGCAAAGTGTATTGCGTAATCCACTGGCAGACGCTTCTACCCTTGGTGTATCAGGTGCAGCATTTGGCGCCACGGTAGCTATTATCTGTTTGGTGCCGGAGCACAAAATACAGCTTCTGCTGCAAATGCTGTGAATATCAGCAATCCTTATTTGGTTACTTTATGCGCTTTTATTGGGGGAGCTATTTCTACCCTAATTATACTAGGGCTTTCCCGATTCAAAAAATTTCTCCTCAATCTATGATTTTAGCCGGTGTGGCCCTGAGCGCTTTATTCAGTGGCGGCACTACATTAATTCAATATTTTGCTGACGATGTTGAAGTTGCTGCCGTTGTGTTCTGGACATTTGGCGATTTAGGCCGTACCAACTGGACTGAAATTCTTATTATTGCCTGTGTTAGTATTGCAGCTTGCATTTGCTTTATGTTTAACCGTTGGAACTACAACGCATTTGAAAGTGGTGGTCAAACTGCAAAAGTTTAGGCGTAAATGTAAATGTAGTCACCTATGTAGGTATGGCTGTATGTTCTCTGGTTGCTTCTGTCGTTGTAGCATTTGTAGGTATCATCAGTTTTGTGGGTCTTTTGGCTCCCCACATTATGCGTAGATTTATCGGAAATGACTACCGCTTCTTACTGCCAACCTCTGCATTAACAGGAGCTGTATTATTGCTAACAGCAGATACCTTTGGACGATTAATTGTTGCACCTGTTATTCTGCCTATTGGCGCCATTACTTCATTTTTGGGCGCTCCTCTATTTCTTTATTTATTATTTAAAGGAGTTGGAAAAGCATGATAGAAATTAAGGATATCGAGTTTGGATATCGTTCCAAAACATTTTGCATAACATCTCTTTTGATATGAACGAAGGACATTGCATTGCAATATTAGGAGTAAACGGAGCCGGAAAAGCACGCTTATCAAGTGTTTAAACCGTATTAATCCGGTACATAAAGGTGCTGTTATGATAGAAAACAGCAATATCTTACAGATTCATTTAAATGAAGTAGCAAAAAAATAGCGTATGTAGCACAAAAATGAAGTATCCAAATTAACGGTATATGATGCCATTCTATTAGGTAGAAAACCATACATTAAATGGGATGTTACAAAAAAGATAAAGAAATTGTTGAGCAAGTAATTGAACAGTTGGAACTTCAGGATTATAAAATGCGCTTTTAGATGAATTAAGCGGCGGAGAATTGCAAAAGTAGTTGTAGCACGCGCATTGGCACAGCAACCCAAGCTATTGCTATTAGATGAACCAACTTCTGCTTTGGATCCAAAAATCAGTATGAAATGTTATCTTTGGTACAGAAATTGCACAGCAACATCAAATCGCTGTTGCGATTGTCATACATGATATTAATTTAGCTTTACGTTACTGTGACCGTTTTCTTTTTATTAAAAATACAGAAATATATTCTTATGGCGGTATTGAAACAATGACCGCAGACTTAATTGAAGAGGTTTATCATATGCCAGTGGCAATTGAAGAATATCATGGCATAAAATTATGATTCCCCATCCAAACCAATTTCTTTCCCTCCTACTCTGCTATGAAAACTTAAAAATAAACTTCTTGATAAAAACACCATTGTACCAAACATATCTGATATTATTAATTGTTTATTTTTTCTCAATAAATAAACAATGATAAAAATTAGTCAATAACTATTATACAAACAAAAACAAATCATTTATATTATAAATGAGAGATAACTTAGTGATATAAAATAAGCAATTCGTATTTCAATTGCTGAAATGAACATCATAATCCCTCAGATAAATTAATTTCTTTCCCCCTCTAACTCTGTCGTTAAAATAAAACAGCCGGTATTAAATACCGGCTGTTTTATTTTAATAAGTTTTATACATTGAAGCGGAATAAAATAACGTCTCCGTCTTTTACCACATATTCTTTACCTTCCGAACGTACAAGACCCTTTTCTTTCGCTGCCGCCATAGAACCGCACTCAACCAAATCATCAAATGCTACTACTTCTGCACGAATAAAGCCACGCTCAAAATCCGTATGAATCTTACCTGCTGCCTGTGGCGCTTTCATACCGTCTGTTATGGTCCACGCTCTTGTTTCCTGAGGACCTGCCGTCAAATGAAATTAAACCGAGTAAAGCATAGCTTTCTCTAATCAAACGGTCAAGTCCTGATTCTGTCAAGCCCATATCTGCCAAAAACAGTTCTTTTCATCTGCTTCCATATTGGAAATTTCGGCCTCTATCTCAGCACAGATTGGCAATACACCTGAATGTTCTTCCTGTGCAATTACCTTTACTTCCTGAAAACCTTTGTTATTTTCAATGCCGTTTTAAAATCATCTTCACTCATATTTGCAGCATAAATCACCGGTTTGTTTGTCAGCAAAGAAACTGATGCCAGTAATTCCGCTTCTTCTTCCGTACAAGAAATACTGCGTGCGGATTTTCCTTGGTCCAAGGTTTCTTTTACACGTTGGAAAAGTCATATTCGGCCTGATATTTTTATCTGCTTTCATAATAAGTTTTTGTGTTTTTCAATACGTCTGTCCAATATTTCCATATCGGATAAAATCAATTCCATATTGATGGTTTCTATATCTCTGGCCGGGCCAATACTGCCCTCTACGTGGATGATATCATCATTTTCAAAGCAACGCACCACATGTACAATCGCGTCTACTTCGCGAATATTGGCCAAAATTTGTTACCCAAACCTTCTCCTTTGGAAGCGCCTCGCACCAAACCTGCAATATCCACAAATTCAATAGCAGCAGGTAGAATTTTTGAGAATGATATATCTCAGCCAATACTTCTAATCTTTTGTCAGGAACAGCAACTACACCAACGTTTGGCTCAATGGTACAAAACGGATAGTTTGCAGACTGCGCTCCTGCATTTGTAATCGCATTAAATAAGGTGCTCTTGCCTACATTCGGTAAGCCAACAATACCTAATTTCATAGGATTTTTCAACCTCTTTCATCTTTATCATATCGTACAAGTTTATTGTTTTATTATACCGATTTTTTGCATTGCTTGCAAGCGTCAATGATTTGTCATTAACTTTTCATGGTAAGTGAAATACGTTTCTTTTCTAAATCTACCGATAATACTTTTACAGTAACCACATCTCCTACTTTTAATACTTCAGACGGATGCTTAATGTATTTATCGCAAATCTGGGATAAATGCACCAAGCCGTCCTGGTGCACCCCAATATCCACAAAGCGCCAAAATCAATGACATTACGAACCGTACCCTTCAATTCCATACCCGGTTTTAAATCCTTCATGTCCAATACGTCACTACGCAGCATTGGAGGCGGTAATTCATCACGCGGATCCGTCCCGGCTGAAGCAGTTCTTTTACAATATCCTGCAACGTCGGTACGCCAATTCCCAGCTGCTCCGCTGCCTGTTGTAAACCAATTTTATCTACTTTTTCTTTTAATCCTGCTAAACTCTGCTTACCTATGGCTTTGGTATCAAATCCGCATAATGTTAACAGAGCTTTTGCCGCATCATAAGATTCCGGATGTACTGCGGTATGGTCCAGCATATTTTACTCTCGTTAACACGTAAAATCCGGCACACTGCTCAAATGCTTTTGGTCCAAGCTTTGGTACTTTTTAATTCCGCACGAGATTGAAATGCCCCATTTTCTTCACGATACTGTACAATATTTTTGATACAGTTGTACTGATGCCCGCAATTTTCTCCAATAAAGAAGGGAAGCTGTATTTAAATCCACACCGACACGGTTTACACAGTCTTCTACTACGCCACTTAAAGCTTCGTCCATACGTTTTTTTGGCATATCATGCTGATATTGCCCTACCCCGATTGCTTTCGGGTCAATTTTAACAAGTTCTGCCAGCGGGTCTTGCAGTCTGCGTGCAATAGATACGGCACTACGCAACGTAACGTCAAAATCCGGAAACTCTTCTGCTGCCAATTTAGAAGCAGAGTATACAGACGCCCTGCTTCGCTTACTACCATATACTGAACAGGCGTACCCTGCATTTCTGAAATTACTTCTGCGGTAAACAGCTCTGTTTCCTTAGAAGCAGTACCGTTTCAATGGCTATCACAGTAACACCATGTTTGGCAATCATATCTTTTATCACTTGTTTGCCTTCTTGCACTTTTACCTTAGAATGAGTTGGATAAATTACGCCTGTATCTAATACTCTTCCGGTTGCATCTACAACTGCCACTTTGCAGCCTGTCCGATACCCCGGGTCAAGCCCCATTGCCACATTTCACACAGGGCTGCATTAATAATTGACGCAAATTAACCGCAAACACTTTAATCGCTTGTTCTGCTGCTTGTTCTGTCAGTTCTGTGCGAATTTCACGCTCAATGGAAGGAAAAATCAAACGGAATAACTGTCTTCTGCAGCTTGACGTACCAATTCCGCACACAAAGAGTCTCCCTTTACGTAGGTACTGTACAAAATATGCAATCCTTTTCCTTAGCCAAATCAACTGCAACTTTTAAAAACCTTCCTTCTCTCCCCGGTCAATTCCAAGCACGCGATGTCCCACAATCTGTTTTACAGGCTGAGAAAAGTCGTAGTACTGGGCATATACTGAATCTTCTTCCGGATTTGTTGCTTTGGAGGTTAACAAAGCATGTTCCATTGTTACAACTCGCAGTCTTTACGAATACCCGCATCGTCAGAAATGAGTTCTGCAATAATCGTTCGCTCCTTGCAGTGCCTCTTCTACTGAGTTATTATCAATTCTTCGCTAAGGTAAGACAAAGCCTCCTGTTCGGATTGATTTCTGGATTTTGTTCCAAGATACAGTCTGCCAACGGCTGTAACCCTTTGATTTCGCCACAGATGCACGTGTTTTCTCTTTGGACGGAACGGACGGTAAATGTCATCAATTTCTGATAGTGTCTCTGCTTTTCCAATGCCTGCAACACTTCCGAAGTCATAGACCCACTTTCCTCAATCAGTCGCGCTACTTCCTCTTTTTCTTTTCAAAGAACGCAAATACTCTAATCGATCTGCAATTTGGCGTAATGCTTGGTCGTCTAATGACCCATGCGCTTCTTTGCGGTATCTGGCAATAAAGGGAATGGTATTTCCTTCGTCAATCAATTCAATTACTTTCTGAACTTGCCACGGTTTTAATTGAAATTGTGTGGATAACGCTGCTACAAAATCCATATGAATCATCCTTTCCAATTCATTCTATTTCCAAAAGTGTATCTTTTAAAATGCAATAAAATGTGTTATGATGAACAAACAGCATATTTCTGCTGAATTTTTAATTATATCATAAGAAAAATTGCAAAGCAATTTTTAGCAGCGAAATACAAAACACTTTGGCCTTTGGTTAAGACTCATCCGACTGAAGAGTTCTTCCGAAATATTTTGCTGCGGTTAACAAATGGTAATGACCACAAAAATATCTGCGCAATTTTCATATTCAGATGAAATGTCATGTGATCGTCTTACAAAAGAAAGAAACACAAAAATATCAATTACAAAGGGTATACACCATGAATCATCCTGAAATCGGAGCAAAGCAACCAGACAACTGACTGTAACAAAGACCAGTTGGCTTCCAGTGTAAGGAAGCGGTACCGTCGATGTATTCGCTACTCCTATGGTAGCCGCATTAATGGAAGGTGCTGCATGCGACCTTGCAGCACGTTATATAGAAGACATTTATACAACGGTTGGCTCTGAAATTTGTGTACAGCATTTATGTCCAACTGCGGAAGGGTTACCGTAACGGCCGAAGCCGAGTTGACAAAAGTCGACGGACGTTTTTGAATTCAAATTGACTGCAACAGATCATGCAGGCGTGATTGCCACCGGCACGCATACTCGTGTGAGTGTAAAAAGCTTTGCCAAAAAGCATTGGACCGTAAATTACAATAGTCACGGGCACTATGAAACAACTATTACCATTTGAAACTGTTATTTTCGACTTGGACGGCACCCTGGCACAATCTGCCCCGGTGTATTTCAATGCGTAACTGAGGCGTTACAGCGTATGAACAAACCTATTCCTGATAAAGCTACGTTACGTAAATTTATCGGTCCGCCTTTATGCCACAGTTTTATTCACTTTTGCGGCATGACACAGGAAGAAGCAGATATGGGTGTTGCTCATTACAGAGATGTTTATCTAAACGGTGGCATTTATAACAACAGCACATTTCCATATATTATGGAACTACTGCAAAATTTAAAAGAGCACGGAGCAAAATTATGCGTGGCAACTTCAAACCGGAACCAATGGCTAAAATAGTTCTGGATCATTTAAAAGTAGCTCCTCTTTAGATTATATGGCTGGGGCAGATTTAGACGAAAGACACAGCAATAAAGCGGAACTAATCAAAAGGGCTTTTGCATTGCAATACAAACCCCAGTGATGCTGTAATGATAGGTGATACACACTTTGATGCCCATGGTGCCAAACATGCAAATACCAATTTTATTGGCGTGTTGTATGGTTATGGTACCCGTGAAGAAATGGAACAGGAAGGCGCTACAGTTTGTGGAAAACGCAAAAGAATTACAGTCTATTTTGCCCGGATTGTTCGTATAAATTCTAAAATAGTATCTTAAAGAAGAAAGAGCAAAGCAATGGCTTTTGCTCTTTTCTATTTGCTCGAAATTTTACCAGCATGTATTTTTAATATTCTGTTGCAATAGAGCAACAAAGGTGTAATAAAAGATTTTGATCATGAACCAGAGCGTGCGTCTGTTAGAAATTGTGTAACTATCTCTTTCATGTTATAATAATACAAAAGCTAAAATTGAAAAAGTACAGGAAATCTATCATTGAAAGAGGTGTTTGTTTTGATTCCAAAACAAAACATAATGAAAACCGGAATTGCATTGATATGTCTTACCATGGGAATTGGTATTTTAAGCGGATGCAGTGGGAACGACCAACAAGAATCACATCCTGAAAGTAACAATTCTGTACAAGAAGAACTGTACAGCAATGTTTCGTCCCAAGAAAATCAAAATGAAGCTTTCATAGAGTCCAAAACAGAAGAAACTTCGCAAAACGAAACAATTCATTTGCCGAATACCGAACCTTTGAATATGACTTTTTGCAGTGGAGCCGGTGCATGGGCAACTTATATCACATTAAACAATGACGGTTCCTTTGAAGGTAACTATCATGACTCTGATATGGGATTTATTGGTGAAGGTTATCCGCATGGCACTATCTATATTTGTAAATTTAGCGGAACATTCGACAATATTCGGAAAATAGATGATAACACTTACGCTATGACGCTAAATGAAATCACAACCGAAAGTACAGAAAGTAAAGAGTGGATTACAGATGGAGTACGCTACATTTCCTCAGAACCTTATGGATTAGAAAGCGGAAAAGAATTTTTGTTCTATACACCGCAAACTTCTGTAAGAAATCTAACAGAAGAATTTATCGGTTAGCTATGGCAGTATTGGTCTTGATGCCTCCAAAAACACTGGACTGCTACGGACTTTATAATAAAGAAATGGGATATGGATTTTTTCAAATAAATCATCTTTTCAATCTTAAAAAATGCTTGTATTCATACAATACAAGCATTTTTATTACATAAAACAAAAAATTTCTATCATTCGAGTCTTTGAAAGAGTAGCGCATTACCTTCTGTAATCGTTCTTTCGCTTTTTCATATGCTTGTTTACCGTAGGAGCTCCAATCCCTAATTCTTTGGCGATTTGCACTTGTGTTTTATTTTCAAAATAATAAGCATACATACAATCATACTGCCTTTGTGTCAACTCTCCCTGCCTTTGGTCAGAACTTTCAGCATCCGACCATATTCCTTATCCGTTTGTAAGCTGTTTTGAGATTGATACTGTTGTATTCCAAATATGCTTTCTGTCATGGTATCCAAGCTCAGTAACCTTTTGGCATATGCCTTCTCTCCTCTCGTTTTAATATTTCTTTTACTTGTATCCGTTTATATAAAAACCCCTGTATGTTTACAGTCTAAATACATTCCATACAGCATATCTATGCGCGCCTTTACAGCATTTTGCTCAGAACAATCATCACAATTCAACTGCCGTTTTAACAGTTTGATATAAAACGAATGGCAGCCGCCTGCAAGTAATCATCCGCCCATTTTTGTCTTTCAAACCCATCACCTCTTAGAACATATGTTTTTTTTTATTATATCATGTAAAACTACAAAGACAACGAATAAACCGAACAACTTTTTCCAGTATCATGTATATAGAATGTAAATTTTTATCATATCAGTAAATTTAGAAGAAAACCCTGTTTTTTATGTCATATACG
>SCPP01000543.1_pt1 | contig 11136 bp, 7 predicted proteins | sample 6106811 | NCBI WGS metagenome assembly SCPP01 (sample SAMN10720449, study PRJNA508395) | human gut metagenome | isolation source: Participant 2 stool, 15 month | host: Homo sapiens | collected 2018
ACAGGCGAATCGTATTACTGATCAACACGAACGAGATAATCATCAGTACCGCCGCCAAGTAAGCAGGATCAAGCCAACCGCTTCATATTATTATGGACCATCTCCATCATATCCTTTCGGTAAAGCAGCTCCGAGACCGACGTATAGTTTCTAATCTTCTTCTCTATCACTTGGAGGCTATCGGGGTTGGCGTACTCCGAATGCAGTTTCACCTCAATCGAGGCCTGTAAAGGGTTAAAGCCTAAGAAGGTTTCCGGATTCTCGCCCAGTTCTTCTTCCAACTCTTTCGCGGCTTGCTCTTTCGATATATACTCGGTTGATTTTATAAAAGGAAGAGCATCCAAGCTCTTCTGCATTTTCTTTATCTCAGTTTCTTTTTGGTTATCTTTCAGCACGATGGAGAAAGATAAGTTCTCTTTCACATAAACGGAGAGTTTATTACCCAACATCCCTATCAATAGAATGAGTCCTAGCAAGAATAGTACCAAGGAGATACTAATAACAGACGTAAGCCGGGAGTTAAAGAAAGAAACAGAACTAACTTTTTTATTTTCAGCCATCAGACTCTCACTTATTAACGTTAAATAAATTAAGGAGATGCGTACAGAGAACACACCTCCCAATTTTCTTGCAAAAGAACGAATAAAATAAGTAAGCCGAAAGGGTTTTAGAATATTTAACCTCTACAACTCTAACAAAGGCCATTCGTACATATACAATATATAGATTATTTCTGATTGAATACCAAGTCCAACCCTTGACTTCTATAGAATCCGAAACGGGTATCACTTGATATAAGCGGTAGATGTTCCGTTATGGCATGCGCAATAATTACGTGGTCTGAGGGATCTTTGTGTCCCTGCGCCTCATTGATCTCCATATGCGCATACGTTTGCATATGTTCTTTTTTCAATGGCAATATTTTCACATAAAACTCCTTTTCTATGGCGACGATCATCGCTTCTGCCGACTTCCATCGTTTAGAACACAGTCCTTTATTTCGATAAGCGACAATCAGCTCACGTACGGACTCGGCACTTATATAAAGAAGGGTTTCCGGTTCTTGGATAATAGCATCTATATCCCTATTTAGATATTCGGGATCAGATGCCATATATACAAAAATATTCGTGTCAATGAGATATCGCATTTACAGTAAAAATTTAGGGTCATTTACAATCAGACTTCCCTTTAACCGCTGCATAGCTTCCCATGTCTTACTTACCTTTCTTTTTCCAGTCTTCGCCACAGTTGTTTTAGTTTTGGCATTTTCTTCCTTTTTCTTTTCTTCATTTTTTTCCATAAGGCTTTCTGTTTTAATTTTCTATGATACAAAGATAACGTTTTATTTAATTATATCAGAACAAAAACAGATAAAGTAAAGCTTATAGGATAAAAAAGAAGACCGCCGGAACTGAGTATTCCTAGCGGCCTTCCCCAACATTAAAGACTCAAGGGTTAGTTTCTTAAAATAAGGTTGTTAGCGAACGTTCACTTTCACTGTTATACGCTTACCATTCTCGTTGATCTCTATCAGATAGATTCCTGTCGATACCGGGATACGGGTAGTTCCGATAATTGAGTCGCCATACAGGCTAACTCCAGTCACCGCTATGATACGGATCGAGATTGGACGGGCCGGATGAACGGTTATCGCACCTCGCTCGCAATAGATTTGATGATCGTTGATGATTTGCTCGATACCTACCGTACCGGAGACAGTTACCACACAAGACGCCGTCTTGTTTCCATCATCGGTAGCCACAGTAATCTTGCAGGTACCGATTTTCAGCGCGGTAACGACACCATCTGCGTCAACAGTAGCCACCGTCTCGTCGCTGCTGCTCCAAGAGACGGTTTTCATCGTGGCGTTATTAGGGGTAACTTTCGCTTGCAAGGCAAAAGATTCACCTACGGCCAATGCCTTGGACGTGATATTCAAGGAAACTCCCGTAACAGCCACATCTGTTCCCGGAGGTGTAGAAACCGGCTTGAACTCTGCCATAATAGCCAAGGACTTATCGACTTCAATCTCTACAGGCGAAGTCGTATACTTCTCTTCGCCTATTTGAATAACGGCCAATTCATAATCCGGATTGGCTTCCGCCTCAATGGTTAGCTTAGTCGCTTTCGCCACAGCGGTTCCACTCGTTATCTCGGTCTTCTCGCCCTCACCCTTCAACATATAGACTTTCAAAGAACCATTTTCCGGTTGAGCGAACGTGACAACTAACGCATCCGAACTTTTCACCGTAACCTCCGCTTCCGTAGTCGCATCCTCATAATTCGGATCATACGACGTGAAGATCACTTCCTTTTTCTGGCTATTGCCGGGTTTCAATATAGCTGACGCATCAGCCCATTCAAATTTACCGGATATGGTAGTCCCATCGGCACCTTTCGCAACACCACCGGATAATAGGGATTCCGACAAGGACTGACCTTCCGTGATCGTAGATGCGGTAGGAGCCACTACCTTTACGACCTTCGCTTTCTTTATCACTAATTTCTTGGTTGCCTCGAAAGATCGCCAGTTCTCATCCCCGGTACGTGTTACAGTCACAAGATAAGTACCTGCGTTCAATGGGGTAGCAACCGATCCATCCGTATTTGAATATTTAATATTTACATCTGTCGGATAACTACCGCTCAAAATGTCTTTCAATTCCACGAGCCTTACGGAACCATTATAAACAAACTCCAAATCTGAAGGATTCGCCGTTATTTTAGGTTTATCCACAAAATTCGGGGTGTATGTCGCATCAGCCGCCAAAGTAACCGTTATCTCTGGTTTCTTTCTATCGGCGCTTGAGACATTATCACTCCAAGAATCAAAACGCTGATTCTCGCTAGGAGCTACCGCTCGCAACTTTAAAACCGTATTCTCCGGAACTTCCGAATAATCGCTAATAACCAAGCCTCCATTCGTAACCTCCGTATTTGAGGTACTTAAAGAAAACGTTTTTACTTCACCAACCGGCATTGAATAATCTACCGATTCATAATTACTCTTGTCAAGTGGGGTAAAGCGCAGAATATTTACCTGATCCTTTGTCGGGATTCCGGTCACATTCGCACGAAGCGCCGATTTTTGTGTAGAAGGATTCCATTCCACATCCTCGAAGTCTTGAGTAAGTTTAGCATCAACCTTTTCATAATTATCCCCTCCTATAGTCGGTACTTCCAGCAATGCCATACCAGCCTTCTTGATAATCAGCTCGGCAGTTACATCCACGGCTTTAAATAAATCATCCTCGCCACGGGTAATCCGAACTTTATAAGTTCCGGCCGATTTAGGATTCTCTGTCATTTCTACCCCACTCCGGGAATATGCGACCTTAAAGTCCAAACCGGAATAGCCCGTAATCTTAACCTCGAAATTCCGGTATTGCTTATTATAGACTACCGTTTGCGTCGTCTTATCAATCAGCGAGGCCAAATCTTTCTTCTCCACATAATTAGCGGTAACAACCATAGGGCCGGAAACGGTGAACACATCTCCATCCTTGATCTCGGAAGAGTTCACCATCATATTCATAAAACGATATCCCGTTTCCGTCTCAACAGAAGCGGTCAATTGAGTCATATAAGGAACCTTAGAACCGGAAGCCACCTCTTTACCGGCCTTATCTTTCAATACGACTTTACCCGCATTGGGGATATTCAACGCCGAGGTTATTTGATATTTCACCAATTGGAAACTTGCGCTCACCGTAACATCTCCGGTCCCAACCATAAATGAGCCATCAGCCTCATTATAATTCGCGCCTTCCACTTTCACGGATGCCAGCTCATAGCCATAATCCGCATTTCCTATCACCTTCACTTTCACACCTTCAGAGATAGCCTCACCGGGAGTAACAGGCGCCTTCGTATCCACCTCGATCAGATTAACGCTACCATTCTTCAACTCCCCAACCTTGACCAAATGTTTATCCGGTTCTTTTGCAGGAAATCAGCCGATATATCAGCGGCTTGTGTCAAAGTATAAGAACCGTTATTCACCAAAGCCCCGTTCACTTTCACGGACTGAACCATATAGCCCGCATCCGGAGTCGCCGTGATAGTCAATAAGGTTCCCTGCAAAAACTCAGCACCATTCTTTACCTCCACGCCATTCGCGAAGACCTTCAAGGAACCATTCATCGGATCCGTAAACGTCACGCCATAAAGGACTGGATCAAAACGGGCTACGATATCCAAGTTCGCATTCGCTTGCAACTCCCGTGTAGCCGATGTATTCCCATCACTCCAACCGGCAAACCGGTAATTCTTATCCGCGACGGCTGTCGCTTTCAAAACCGAGCCTCTCGCGTATTTATCATTTGCGGTACGCCCCTCCAAGATGACAGTACCGAAATTACCAGCGGTAACATTCATAGAATAAACAGGAATTACGTTCAAGGTTATAAACGTATCTTTAGCCGCATAGAGAACAGGATCATTCGGCTCGAATATCAAGTCGTACTTTTTCTTATCCGGAGAAGCGATCTCGTTCGGAGCTTTCCAGATAAATGATCCGGAAGAAGTACCATCGATCAAGGTACACGCCGATAAAGCCTGTCCTTCCTCAATACGACCCGGAGTAGGTAACACCAAACTCTCCACCTCTTTCTTGCTCTCCACCACTAACGTAACCGTATCAGAGAGGCTACGGTATGTCAAGTCCTCCGCACGGCTCAAACGGGCCTTATAAGAACCCACAGCCAGCGTGGAAGGCAATGTCGTAACCCAAGCCGTACCGCTCAATTGATATTCGATCTTGATATCCCCGACAGCGCTTGTTACCGTGACCGGCTTGATGGAGCCGACCGTCTGGACAAGGTTGTTAGCCACGAACCTCACCGTATCCTTGGAGACGAACGCAAAAGTATAGCTATCGCCACTCATCAGATTAGGAGTCGTGTACGTGTAAGAGGTATTTCCATTAGCATACGTTCCCTTGATCTTCGAGATATCCACGTCCGAAGAGGCTTGCTTAATAGCCCCTAGCCTATAGTTGGCATTTGATACGATCGAGAAAATGACGGGCTTACCGTAAGCGATCTCACCACCGCTCATGATGTCCTTGTTGTTCATCTTGGCGGTAACCGTACCCTGTCCACCATCGACAGCGTAAGCTAAGGTATTGGCATTACGGATCGTAAACGTTTTAGAGGAATCCTCTAACGCGGCATACTCCATGGTCTCCGGACTAAATAAGACGATCTTATAAGCTCCGACTATCTGCGGTAACGTGGAAGTCTCCGAACCATCGGCCGCACGATATCGAACCGCTTGTCCCGCTATTTCCGGCGTAAACTTAATAACCGGCAAATTCTTCCCGGCCACGATCTCGTCTTTGTCGCCGAAGAACCTGTTACACTCACGGAAATCGTTTTCTTCGCGGCGAAACCTACCGACAAGGTCGTAGAGGCGGCTAACGAGGCGGTCGTATAGGTATAAGAGATGGTGTTATCCTTGTTAAGCGCACCTTTTGGCAAGGCTGATACCGCGGTTCCATTCACAACAATCTTATTCAATAGAAATCCGGGGTTAGCGATAATTGTAAATACGGCAGGTTGCCCGTTAATGATCTCGCTACCGCTTGCCATGTCCGTAGAGCCCATCTTGGCGGTAACCGTACCTTGTCCGGCCGTTTCCACGTTATAATTTAATACATTCGCTTTAGATACCGTGAACTTCATGTTCTCATCCTTCAAGGCGGCATATTCCGCGGTCTCGGGACTGGTCGCAACGATCGTGTAAACACCATCCGCCGCAGGAAGTTTATCGGATAAAGCTCCGGAAGCGTTCTTATATTGAACCTTCTGCCCCGCTATCGTATTGGGGGTAAATGTGATAACCGGAAGATTCTTACCAGCCAAAACCTCATCCTTCGTGGCAGATAATGGATTGGCTGTTACAGATACGGTTTTCTTCGCGGCAAATCGCACGTCAATAACCGTAGAAGCGGTCAATGCCGATGTCGTATAATCCGCATAGGAAGTCTCATTCGTAGAAGAATTAAAAGTTCCTTTCGGCAAAGTCACCTCATTATTATCTACGGTAAGTCTGCTCAACACATAACCGGGCTTGGAGGTAATCTTCAATACGGCTGGCTTATTATAAACGATCTCACCATCACTAGCGATAGTGGAGCCATCCATAGAAGCGGTTACAGATCCTTGCGCCTCCTCAAACGAGTAGGAAAGCGTATGGGGCGGTTGTACTTTGAATAGAATCTCCTTGTTTATGGCGGCTTGCGTATCAGTCTCCGACTTGGTTACGACAACATAATAAAGTCCAGCCTTTTCGGGTAGCTCATCCATCAAAGCAGCAGAGCCATCCTCCCTGTATTGTACTTTATACCCCGTAATAACCGGGTCAAAAGTAACCTTGGGCAAATTCACCTTCGCTCTTATCTCATCCAAGGTGGCATACTCAGGAGAGATCGTGACTGTCACCTGCTCTTTTGCCTTGAACACCGCCTTGATTTCCGTACTACCGGTTAAAGCGGTGGAAGTATAGGAATAAGTGGTCGTATTATCATTTTGAAAAGTACCGCTCGGCAACGTGCCAATAGTAGCCGTATTCATCGTTATATCCGACAGGACATATCCGGGCTTCGCCGTGATCGTGAAAACGGGTTTACTATTATATGCCACCTTGGAACCTGTGGCTACCGTACTGGTTATGGTTCCTTGATCCGTATTCGCCGAGCTATAATTCAACGTCACCTTGAACGTCGGAAGATCCGGGGCGGAACGTAAATCTGAATCTTGCGCATGTACCTGTGCCATCGCGATGACAGCAAGGAATATCGCTAATATACTCTTTTTCATGTTTATCTTTGTTTTAATCGTTATTTAACCCTTACTAATTGACCGTTCACGGCATAGATGCCCGAAAGAACCATGATCCGCTGTCCGTCCGTAACCTCGCTACGATAAGCGACCTTGCCATTCATTCCGATGATCACCACGTCCATAGGCTCCGGCGTGTGAATCACGATAGCGCCACGATCGGTAGTCACGTAATAACCATCTACCGGCTCGATTCCCTGCGTGCCCGTAACCACGCCATCGCCGATACGTAAAGAGCGAAGCGTACTCAATGTCTTGGTGTCTGTCAAGACAAAACTTTGGAAAGGCTTGATCTCCGGGTTTGCCTCTTGCTCGAAAGAGGTTCCATCCGCTGTCAATATATAAGCAGATTGTTTCAAGGTAATCGTAAATGTATTCGGATTCGAGCACATCAAGAAAGTACCTGTTTCAGTTGGAGCGGCAGGTTCTTCCAAGGTCTTGAATTCAAAAGCTCCTTCGGAAGAGATCGTATAGGTATCGCCATTAGCCGCCCAAAGACCAGCCATGCCAAAAGCAGTTTCATCCACCACAAACTCCGGAGTCTTATTATCCTTCAACCTTGCGAACCAGATACCATTATCAGCTGATTGTTGACTTGGAGCCAAGATCTCCTCCTCCGTAGAGTTATTGATCACGGCAGAGGTAAATGGCATTCCAAACGCCTTCCACCCAGTGCCGGAGAGATTCGGAGAGAAACGAAGAGACTTAGTAGTCACGCTTCCTGTTTGATCCGCAAGATTTGACTTTACTTGCGCACCTTCTCTCATGGTAACGGTATCTAAAGACATTGGAGCAGATAACGTCAAAGTCGCTCCATCTAAAATGGTGACCTTTTGATTTGGATGCGGAGTGGCCCAGACCGTATCTTCTGAAATCGTTACCATCTTATAGATTAAGGTACTCAAAGCGACATCCGAATAATAGGGGAAATAATCTACAGATCCATTCGGTGCCCTGCTTTTATCAATCAAGACCGAGAAATCCGGGTTATCACTTCCCCAATAATTATTCGACGCATTAACCGTTCCCGCAAAATTATCTGGACGAATGGAATACACATATGTTTGGTCGCCCGGGTACATCTTATTATATTGGAAGGTTACACCATCCTCAGCTTTCACGATACAATTATGGAACTCATTCGATTCAACGACATTCAATCCGTCATTCTTCGCTAGCGAAATATCACTATCCGTAAAAACATTATTTTTGATCGTAGCGTTAAGTCGTCCCTTTGAGATCAACAAATTCTTATCATATACATTAAAAGTACTGTTATGAACCAACAAGGTCGCATCATCAAGAGTACTACCCGGTTCTGAATATAACCCCGATCAAACTGTTTATCCTCAAAGATACAACTATCAACCTCAACCGTACCACCACCGACAAACAAAGCTGTTAGATTATTCGATCTTTGCGTTGAACTCTTGAAAGAAAGATTCATCAAAGTCACCTTATCCGCAGAGACACAAGCGATGGAAGAACCCGTATACTTCTCCGGCCCTTTAATAATCGTTTTTCCATAAACTCCCTTTATCCGGATATCAGCGGTAGTGACATTGAAACCCGCATGCTCTGCCTCCGGAACAGATATCGTCTCTCCAGCTACCGCATTATCTATCTTACTCTGAATATCCGGTCCTCCATAACAAATAAGACCCGAGGCCGGATCATAAACAGTTCCATTGATCGTCAGCTTGTCGTATTTTTTCGCCTCCTTTTTGCGATGAGAATAAACCCAGCTCTCTCCCTTCTTGCCGTTCAAGGTAGAACTATTGATCGTGATCGTATTTTCCGCAAGTGTCGACTGATCATCCGTTCCACCCCAACCTAGCCGAATAACTCCGGCATGTAAATATCCGTTACTTCCATCCGGGAGATTATTCGTTCCTTCCAAAGAAGACAACGTACAACCTGTAAATGTGATCGTATTTCCATACGAACGTATATCCGTAGCCGTAGCTTGGGTAGCATTTATCAAAGGATCTAATCCATCTACCGCTCGCAACTCGCAATTCGTGAAATCAGCTGTAACTCCGTTGTATTTTTCCTGAAGAATAACAGCTCCATAACTATTGCTTTTCCCATTCAGAAGAGTCCTACTGATGAATGTCGCGTCTTTCGCCGTTATCCGGGTATTCGTATTAGCTAATGTACCATCACTTGGACTCATACTTCCGGCTGATGTCATGATCGCCCCCCATGCGGTAAAGGTTCCTCCCGTAATATCTAAGACTTGCTCTTTATTCCGTAAGCCTATTCCATAATAATTGACATCGATATCCGTATTCGTCAAGCTTAACTCCGCTCCCACTGATTCCATACGGACACCTACGGCAGCGGTCTGAGCGGTAACCGCACCACCATCTAACTTACAATTGGTTAACTTTACGATATCCTTGCCCGTTCCAGTCATACCAATAAGCCCATGCAGGGAGGAATTATCAGTCCCTTTTAAGGTCATATCGCTTGCGGTCAATGTAACTGAGCCTCCTGATGGTGAATTAACGGAAATATGCCCATTTACAATTGTCTGACTTTGCCCAGCTCCTTGAAGCGTGATTGATTTATCCAGAGGCAGCGTCATTGGTAAAGTATATTCTCCTTCCGGGAAAATCACTTTATCCTCCTCTTCTAAAATCATATTCGTCAATAATACGTCTAAACTGGATGCCGCATTGTTCAAAGTCCCGTTCTTATGAATCGAGACAATGCAAGGCTTCTCGTTTTCAGTCTTAAACTCAACATTTTCAACCCCTAAAACCTCCAAATTTGTTCCTGCATCATCAAAAAATAATGTAGGAGCATATTTGTCATTCTTGGATTGGATTAAAGCCTTAGAGCCATCGGTGGATTTAAACGTCCAAGTACCGGAAGTATTCTTACGGACATCAGCCACACACATATAGGTGATGGGACTATCTATCGGTGCTTTATTCTCTGAAACGATAGAACTTTTAGAGTCCATCGTCATAGTCAAATTTTGACAATTATCCAAAACGACAGTTCCAAATCCATCACTTGGCCCATTTTGGTAAGAACGTCCATACAAATGAGTATTAGAGATCGCTACATTATGCGGGTAGGCTTCATTTACTAAATCACCTCTTAGAAAAAGTGCGGCCCAAGCAGTTACACTGGAATTGTTGATAGTTATATTTACGGCATTTGTGTACCCCGCTTGGTTGATGGCAAATATTGCATAATAATTCACATCTACTACAGAATTCCTTATATTATAAGTTACCGGATTAGTATTATCAGTTCCTCCCACCCATGAGCAAATGCCGATCACGTAAGGATATAAACCTTTAGCTGAAAGCCCCTCCATCTTACTTCCTATAAAATTGAGTGTATGGCCTCCACCATCACGAAATGCAAGTCCTCTTTCAAAACCCTCAGACATATACATACGGGAGTTGATAAAGTTTACGGTATTCTCATTTACAGTTAATTGAGACACTATACCAAAACAAGCCCCGGAACCACTATCACCCGTTCCCCGACCCTCTATAGTTATCTTACTCTCACTGAAAGACACTGTCGTTTTAGAGGATTTAATATCGACAACTCCTCGTCCAGTCGATGTTTTCGCTGTTAGATGTACCTTTTGGAAAGACACATTCCCTCCGTTTGTTAGCTCAATATCTACCGGAGACTTAATTGTAACTGTTGAGGTATCACCTTCACCAATGATAGCCAATGATGATTTGGTGATAGAATAAGGAGCTGCATTAGCCGAGTATTCCCCTTCAGGTAACAATATGATCACACTATCTAATGAAGATAATGCCGCATCAGACAATGCTGCTTCCAAGTTTGCCTTGTAAATGGGTGAACCAGCAGATGATCCATCACCACCTGTTCCTACAGCCACTTTGTAGTATGTAGGCGATCATTTGTCCCCACCCCACACTTGTACCCACCATAAAGACGGCGAACAAAAAAAGTAGTCTTCTTTTCATACGATTAATTTTTATAAGTTAGTAATATTCAATTATTTAAAACATTTACCCTATATTCATAAACTCTGTAGTTTCCTGCATATCAGTCTTCTCATAATCATCATTTACAAGCAGTTATGCGAAATCAGCGGTTATAAAACGACTAGTCTAAACGATCATTTTATTCTGGCGTTTTATTGAATTCAACGTATAAGCGTCCATATTTACATTTATGCGTTGATAATCAATTTTTAAAAGTTTCTCTGGATTTTGTTTTATTCAAAAATATAGCCTATCTTTAACGCCTAGAATAAACGATCGTTTAGAATTAGGCGTTTTATCTA
>SCPP01000846.1_pt1 | contig 11131 bp, 11 predicted proteins | sample 6106811 | NCBI WGS metagenome assembly SCPP01 (sample SAMN10720449, study PRJNA508395) | human gut metagenome | isolation source: Participant 2 stool, 15 month | host: Homo sapiens | collected 2018
GTCAGCTTGAGATTAAAATGCGCGAGCGCCCATGCGCCGACGGCTCTTTCGGTCCGAGCACGCGCAGCAGCAGATAGCCGACCACCGTAGGCGGCAGCACGAGCGGCAGTGTGAACAGCACATCCAGCACACCTTTGAGCACGCGCGGCAGACGCGCAACGTAATAGGCCGCCGCAATCCCCGCGAAGAAGATGATCACTGTGGAAATAAGTGCGATACGCAGCGAGTTATATAATGGATACCAGTCCATAATCGTCTCCTTTTGCAAATAAAGGCGAGAGATTGCTCCCTCGCCTTTCTATTGTATCAGATTATGCCAACGTGGTAAAGCCTACGCTCTCGAATACCTTGCCTGCTTCATCGTTGGTCAGATAGTCAAGAAACGCCTTCGCCTCGTCTGCGTGCGTGCTGTTCTTGAGCACGGCTGCCGGATAGATAACCTGACCGCACATGTCAGCAGTTGCCTCGTCAACCGTGTCGAGACCTGCCGAGAATGCGTCGGTTGCGTAGATAATGCCGCAGTCAACCGCGCCTTCGCTTACCTGTGTGGTAACTTCCTTTACGTTGGAGCCGTAGGTCAGCACGCCTGCATCCGCCAGCGCCTTCTCATCCAACTTGTAGCAGCTGAAAATCTTCTGGGTATACTGACCGACCGGTACATCGCTGTTGCCGATGGCAAGCAGCACATCACCGCTCTTCAGCTTCTCTGCAAGGTCGTCAAAGCTCTTGATTCCCTTCGGGTTGCCTTCCGGCACAGCCAGTGTTACCTTGTTCTCGAGCAGGTCGATACGGGTGCCGCCCTGCAGCTCATCCAGACCGTCCGGGTTCTTGTCGGTATCGTCCTTAAGAGAGCCGTCGAGTGCGTTCATCTGCTTGGGTGCTGCAGAGATGAACACGTCACAGTCCGCGCCTTCCTTGATCTGGGTGAGCAGGTCGCCGGAGGAGGCAAAGTTGAACGTCAGGGTGACGTTCGGGTCAACCGCCTTGTAGTCCTCTGCGATCCGGTTCAGGGTCTCGGTCATGGAGGCCGCCGCAAATACGGTCAGCTCTGCGGAATCTGCAGAACCCATGTCCTCAGCTGCACTGTCGCTGCTCTGGGAGGCACCGCAGCCTGCCAGAATTGCCAGTGACAGAGCCGCTGCTGCAAATCTTGCAAAACGGTTGTTTTTCATTGCGTTTTCTCCCTAATTTTATAACACCTTAATGAAATACGTTGGAAAAGTGCAGCAGCGCTTCGAGCACGCCGCCGCCGACCGCAAGCGCCTTATCGGATGCGGTATCGCAGTTTTCACGCTTGCCGCGCGGATCAACGTCACCGGATTTCATACCCTCATGTACAGGTACGCCAGCCTGCAGCAGACCGCGCAGACAGCCGCTGATGGTGGTTTTCATGGGTTTTCCCGCAACGTACGCGATGGTGTCTCCCGTCTCGACCAGATCGCCGATCTCACGGCACGGCTCGAACAAGCCGTCTGCCGGGGCACGCAGAACGCGCTCTGCCGCGTGGCCGCCGATCACACCGGGAACGCCCGTATTCGGCAGCGGCGAACCCGTATACAGCACCCGTCCGAGTGTATGCCCGCGCATGGTCTCAACCGCCGCGTGACAGTCCACGCCGGCCGTAAAGCCCGGACCGACCGCAATGACGATCGGCGCGTCCGTGATGTGCGTACCGAGGTTCTTTTTCGCCAGAATCGCGTCCACCAGAGCATCAGGGTGCAACTCCTGCACACAGCTTGCCGCCGGATCGGCCAGCACAGCAATGATACCCTGTTCGGTTAGTGCTGCCGCTTCGGCTGCAGTATCGGCTCGGCGGGCATGCACGCCCTCAACGACTGTTTCGCCCAATCGAATCGCTTCCGAAAAGCATACTGTACGGCGGATCGATGTTGGCTGCGGCAGATCTGTCAGCACCAGACGAATGCCCGCACGGTACAGCCGCAAGGCAATCCCCGTGGCAATGTCTCCCGCACCGCGTATCACGACTAACATGGCGTTTTCCTCCGTTTATCTTCGTTATATTTTGCAAACTATAACGATTGCTACCGATGATTATAGCGTATCGGTCGAGTGAAGTCAATATTTTTTCTGTGTGGCAGACATGATATAATACTATTATAAAAGCATGGTTGCAGGGCGGGGTGACCCCCCCCCGCCGTATATAACAACATGCAGATAATTTACAACGGCGGGATGAGATCATCCCGCCCTACGGTAAACATGGTTGTATTAGGTGGATTTATGAAAATATGTGAACAATTACACATTATAAAAGGTGTAACCGCCGTGATCGGCAGCGGCGGAAAAACAACTTTACTGCGTATACTGGCCGAAGAATTATCCGGAACGGTGATTTTGACGACTTCCACACACATTTTGCCGTTTGCGGGCATTCCTCTGTTGGTGACGGATGACATTGAACAGGTCCGCCGCGCACTTGCGCTTCACCGCGTAATCTGCATGGGCACGCCTGCCGCTGAGGGCAAGCTGACCGCGCCGGCACTTCCCTTTTCCGTGCTCGCGGACGCCGCTGACTATGTGATTGTGGAGGCCGACGGCTCCAAGCGGCTGCCGCTCAAGGCACACGCCTCGCATGAGCCGGTCATACCTGAGAATACACGCAAAACCGTGTGCGTCGTGGGCGCATCCGGGTTTGGAAAGCCGGTCGAACAGACCGTACACCGACCGGAACTGTTCTGTGCGCGCACCGGTGCACACATGAGCGGTATTGTCACGCCGGAGCTGGCCGCGCAAGGCATTATCGCAGAACACTTAGCGGATATCGTTGTGCTCAATCAGGTGGAAACGATATCTCCGGCAGCAGCGAAAAGTTTTGCAGATACACTTCAAAACGCCAATATAACGGCTATCTGCACCAGTTTAATACAGGATAAACGCTGATTTGCATCTTTGCTCTTCACGCTCAACGCTAATAAGAAAGAACCGCACAATGTGCGGTTCTTTCTTATTCCATTCCTACAGGTTTATCGCTGTTAAACTTGGTTTTGATTGCAATATCCGTATAAAGCAGTTCTTTTTCCGGTGTTTTTTTGTTCTGCAGGTAGTCAAACAGCAGAAACGGCGGCCGGTAGCCCTGCTCGAATGCCTTCTGATCGAGCACAAAACTCAAGCTATCTGACTGGAGCAGCTTCATATTCATCGGGTTGAGGTCGAATGCAACGACCTTGACCTTGCCCTTTCGGCCTTCTTCTTCTACAGCTGCGCACGCACCGGCCTGTCCGTTGGACGCAACGTAAATGCCGGTCAGGTCAGGATTTGCACGCAATGCGTGCTGCGTAATCTCGTGAGCATAGTCATCCCGGTCGAAACATGGCTGAAATGCTAACAGTTCAATTTCGTTTCCTGTTTCGCCATTAATGGTATCCATAAATCCGTTTAATCGGTTATTATGTGCGGTATTATTCAAGTGTCCCGCCAGCGGAAGCACCTTGCCGCCCTCGGGCAGCATCAGCCGAAGCAAGCCTGCGGCGGTCTGTCCGGCACGGTAGTTGTCCATACCAATGAACGCAAGACGCCTGCTGCCCGGTGCATCCGAGTTGAGTGTGATGACCGGAATGCCCTGTTCGTACAGTTCATCGATGCACTGGCGAATCTCCGGCGAGTTGTTCGGCGCGATAGCCAGTCCCTGCACGCCCTGTGAAACCAGTTCTTCAATGTGTTCGAGTACCATTTCGGTATCCAGACCACGGTTTTCGCGCATGATCAGTTCCACGCCCGAGGCGGCAAGCTCCTCTGCGGCGCGCTGCACGCCTGCACGCACGATCTGTATCGTCGGCGTCTCGACGGATTGCAGGATCGCCCCCAGCTTGAACTCCCTGCGGGATTTGACCAGCGCCTGTCCGATCAGGTTGGGTTTATACCCTAATTCTGCTGCAATTTTATGAATTTTCGCTGCTACTTCGGGGTTTACGCGCCCTCGATTGTGCAGCGCACGATCTACCGTACCGCGGGATACACCTGCCAGCTCCGCAATCTGCTGTGCGGTTACAGCCATGCTTTTTCCTCCTTACTATATAGTGAGTATTACCCACTCGTTTTTTCTGTTTATAGTATAACACAATGCACGCAACTTGCAACTGTTTTTCGCGTGTTTTCCTATAAATGGGCTTTTTCTTGACTGTTAAGGCAATTACCCCAATATACCCCCTCTGTTTTTATGCAAAATGCCTATCAAATTGCACGCTTTGCACGCACATATGAATAATTCAATGGCTATTCATACAAAAAGGCAATCCTAATTTTGTACTGTTTACTAAATCGAAATAAATCTCACATTTAAGACTTGAAATATCCCAACCAACATGATAATCTATGGACAACGAAATAAATCCCCGATTGAAACATCCAAAAGCCTGAGAGAAGATACGGATTTTTCCAAGGGGAATTATTTTAAGGCAAGTGCGTTCACGAGAACGCCGAGAGAAAAGCTATGGGCTTCCCGAAACCGAGAGAAGAAGCGAATCCGGGGAGCGCAAACCAGCGGTTTTCCTGCATCATTGCATACAGAGCGACTCAGAAACGGTTTCCGTATTCGCTCTGCACGCAACAGTGCAGGAAAGCCCGACGAAAAAATGTAGGGGGTATACTACAAATGACATTCTTCTCCTCACTCGCATGGACAGGAATCTCGTTCCTGTTGTTCACAGTCCTCGTTGCAGTCATTTCCGCATGGAAGACCCGCGACGAGCAGCTCGACACCGCTGAGGGTTATTTCCTCGCAGGCCGCGGCCTACCGGGCGTAGTCATCGCCGGTTCTCTGCTGCTGACCAACCTTTCCGCTGAACAGCTCGTCGGTCTGAACGGCCAGAGCTGGAAGACCAACATGGGCCCGATCGCATGGGAGGTCGGCTCGATGTTCACCCTGCTGGTTCTGGCGTACTACTTCCTACCGAAGTACCTGAAAATGGGCGCCATGACCATCCCGTCCCTGATGGAGGAGCGCTACGGCAAGGGCACCAAGACGATGTTCTCGCTGGTAATCGTTGTTATGTACTCCATCCTCAACCTGCCGGTCATCCTTTACTCCGGTGCAGTCGTTTTCGAGCAGATCTTCGACATCTCCGGCATCCTCGGCACCAGCAAGTTCATGGCTGTTGCCATCCTGTGCCTCATCATCGGCATCATCGGCGGCTGCTACGCCATCTTCGGCGGTTTGAAGGCGGTTGCCGTATCCGACACCATCAACGGCATCGGCCTTATCATCGGCGGTCTGATGATTCCCGTTCCTCGGCTTCGCGGCTCTGTCCGCTGCAACCGGCGGCCATGGCATCATGGACGGCATCAAGTACATGGTAGAGGCAGATCCGGCCAAAATGAACGCAATCAACGCATGGAATGCACCGGAACCGGAAGTTCCGTGGCCGCTCATCTTCACGGGCATGTTCTTCAACAACCTGTACTGGTGGTGCACGAATCAGTCCTTTGTACAGCGTGCACTCGCCGCAAAGAGCCTGAAGGAAGGTCAGAAGGGCGCTATCTTCTGCGGCTTCCTCAAGTGCCTTGGCCCTCTGTACCTCGTAATCCCGGGCGTCATCGCATTCTACCTGCCGTCCATTCAGGACAAGCTGGCGGCGGCCGGTTCCTCCGCGATTGACTTTGCTTACCCGGCTCTGATCGCTGAGATCGTACCGAAGCCGGTAATGGGCTTCTTCGCCGCTGTTCTGTTCGGCGCGATTCTGTCCTCGTTTAACTCGGTGCTCAACTCCGCATCGACCATGTTTACCCTCGACCTGTACCGTTCGTCCATCAATCCGAAAGCTTCCGACACCAAGTGTGTCAAGATCGGCAAGATCTACGGCACCATCGCAGGCTGCATCGCAATTGTTATCTCTCCATTCGTTATGTACGCCGGCGGCATCACCACGTTCCTGAACTCCATGAGCCAGTTCGTTTCCCTGCCGGTACTGTGCACTATCCTCGGCATCTTTATGTTCAAGCGCATCCCGAAGTACATGCCGAAGGTAATCACCGTGTTCCATGTTGTATGCTACGGTGCGTTCCTGCTCATCAAGCCGTGCTATCCCGGCTCTTCCAACCCGATCCACTATCTGTACGCAATGGCTGTTCTGTTCCCGATCGAGCTGCTCATCATGTGGTATCTGAACAAGTATCATCCGGCTGAGGAGTACGAGATCCGCGACGTAGGCGCAGTAGACCTGACCCCGTGGAAGTACCGCCATGTTGTATCCATTGTCGGCCTGCTTCTGGCACTCGGCATTTACATCCTGTTCTCCCCCCTCGGCATCGCAGCCTGATTTTAAGACAATACACACCTTTTCTTTCCCTTTCGCACCGTTTTCGGTGCAGATCCCTCGCTGTCCGGCGGTGAATTTGATCCTCGCCGCCGGGTAGTAAAATATTTTTGAAAATTTTAAAATTCCCTATTGCGTTCTCGTGAACGCAGATGTATAATCAACCTGACCTCAAAAATGAGGAATGCACACACCAAGTACCGACTGATGCGTGCATCAGTAAACACGAAAGTAAACGCAGAACCGTCTGCGCTGACCTCTCACAAAAACCACCTTTTCACCCATTTTACACAACATTTTAGGAGGAATTCATCATGGAAAATCTGAACATTGCACTGATCGGCTGCGGCATGATCGGCCGTGAGCACATCGAGCGTATCCAGAACCGCATCCGCGGCGCACAGGTTGTGGCCGTATGCGACGTATTTGAAGAAGGCGCAAAGAAGGGCGCTGAGATCGCCGGTGCCGGCACCAAGGTTTACACCGATTTCAACGAAGCAATCAACGATCCGGACGTAAACGCTGTTGTAGTTACCACCCCGGGTCAGTTCCACAAGGGTCCGGTTCTGGCAGCGATCAAGGCCGGCAAGCCGGTATTCTCCGAGAAGCCGCTGGCTAACACCGCTGCTGACGGCAAGGAGATCGTTGAGGCCGAGATGGCAGGCGGCAAGCACCTCGTACAGGTTGGCTTCATGCGCCGTTACGACCGCGGCTACCGTCAGGTTAAGGAGCTGATCGATTCCGGCAAGTTCGGTGCCCCGATGGTAATCAAGTGCACCCACCGTGCAGACGGCGTTGCCGATGACTACACCACCGCAATGGCTGTTACCGATACCGCAATCCACGAGATCGACGTTCTGCCGTGGCTGGTAAACGACGAGTGGGACGAGGTGCAGTGCATCATGCCGAAGACCAACAGCAAGGTTAAGAACGCGCTGAAGGACCCGCAGATCATGATCATGAAGACCAAGGGCGGCATCATCAACATGCTCGAGGTAAACGTAAACTGCGGCTTCGGCTACGACATCAACTGCGAGGTTGTATGTGAGAACGGCGTTGTAAACCTGCCGTGCCCGTCCTTCCCGACCGTTCGCTACGCTAACGAGGTTTCCACCAAGATCGAGGACAACTGGATCCTGCGCTTCATCGATTCTTACGATGTAGAGATTCAGGACTGGGTTGACCACGCACTCAAGGGTGAGACCGGCGGCTCCTCTGCCTTGGGACGGCTACGTTGCTTCCATCACCGCTGACGCTCTGGTTAAGTCCCAGACCTCCGGTGTGCCGGAGAAGGTTGTTACCGGCGGCACCCCGGACTTCTACAAGAAGTAATCCACCTCATATTTTCTATTCATTGCTACTCACTCGCAAGGGTGGCAGAGCTTCCTGCTTTACTGCCCTTGCATATCACCTTAACCACTATACCGCGTTTTACAACGCGAAATTGATACGTTAAAAGGAGTTACTGCTATGAAAATCGGTTTTAACGAAGGCTGCAACCGTTTCTGCGAAAACCACTCCGTACTTGAAGACCTCGACCTGTGCGAGAAGTACGGCTTTGACTACATCGACATCCAGTCCGAGTGCCTCGACCGCGAGATCGCTGCCGGCAAGTACACCATCGACGATCTCGGCGCATGGTTTGCTGACCCGAAGCATCACCTGAAGATGCTGTCCTACAACGCTCTGATCTTCTTCAACATGAAGCAGACGCAGGAGGAAAAGGACGCCGTTATGGCAAAGCTCGACCAGATCATCGCAGACTGCAACAAGCTGGGCTGCAAGATGATCGTTGTCGTTCCGTCCATGGATCTGACCGTTCCGGCTACCGTTGACGAGATCAAGGCTGATGCTGTTGCTGTTCTCAAGGAGATGGTAAAGAAGGTTGAGCCGCACGGCATCAAGCTGTCCATCGAGTTCTGCGGCGCACCGACCATGTCCATCAACCGCTTCGAGTACGCTTACGACATCGTTACTGAGGTAGATCATCCGCTCGTCGGCATCACCCTCGATCAGTACCACTTCCACGCTATGGCTTCCGAGTGGGCTGCTCTCGAGAAGGCTGACGGCAAGAAGATCTTCGTATGGCACCTGAACGGCATGGAGAATATGCCGTGCGGCGCAGCTTACAACAACGACGAGAAGCGTCTGTGGCCGGGCGAGCCGGGCGACTGCCTCGACCACAAGCGTTACGCAGATACCCTCAAGAAGATCGGCTTTGAAGGCGACGTTTGCACCATGGAGGTGTTCCGTCCGGACTACTACAAGCTGTCCAACGAGGAGAATATCAAGAAGGCCGCCGAGGTTACCAAGGCACATGTTGCGAAGTACTGGGCTGACTGATTTCACAGAGTGAAGATTTAAGAGTGGAGAGTGAAGCGCTTTCCACTCTTTTTCTGTATACCCGCAAAAGAGAAAAAGTGGAGAAAATCTCCACTCTTCACTCTTTTATAAGGCGCTGCTGACTACCGCCGCGACCTCTGTCTCACTGATTCCCTGCTTCGCGGATACAGAGTATGCAAAGCCGCCATTCGACCACGTTGCCACATTTACCTTATCATTACCGCGCAGTTCGACCGAAACGCCGTTCACATCCACGGTTTTCTTGTTGGAATAGGTGTTATAGTCGCCGGAGTTATCGCCTTCGCCGCGGCTTACGCGGTACACGAGCATATCATCGCCCTTCACATAGAACACCTCAGCCAGCTCACCGGAGATATCAATGTACGCATCTGCCTCGTAGCCAGCGGGCACGGTCGGCGCCTTGACGTCAAAGCCGACTGCCTTTGCAAGCTCTGCAAGGGAGTCATGGGCGGTCAGCAGATTCGGAATCTGCGAAGAATCGTCGTCCTCGGTCTTGGCATCCGGGTCAATGATGATGGTGTCGCCGCTGGTCTTTACGGTTGCCGGATCGTTGCCGAACAGCGGCACGAACAGGTCGATCGGCACATATGCGGTGTTGTTCTTGATGATCGGCGCGGAACCGAGCGAAAATGGTGCGCTCATGCCGGCCATGCCCTCAACGGCAGTATAAACGACATAGCTGTTGTCGCCAATGCGCAGATCGGACTGCATTTCGCCGTTGTTGATGTTGATGGAGCGGTCAGCGTTCCACGTTACCTTGAAGCCCAGCGCCTCCGCAATGGCGCGGACCGGAGCCATTGTGCAGCCGTTCACGGAAATCGTCTGCACGGGCATGGTCTTGCCCTTGACAACAATCTTCATCTGCGCCTGCTGGCTCTGTGCGTTCGGTGCCGGAGCGATCACCATCGGCTCATCGTTTACCGCCATCGCCGGTACTGCCATCGTACCGGCTACTGCCAGTGCCATCATCATAGAAATCGTCTTTTTCATAAAAAATCGTCCTTTCATTATTTGCGTGTTTTTGCCGTTCGCTATTGATACAATCAGGAACTGCAAAATGCTGCAGTCTTTTCAAAAATTTTTCTGCGGCCGCTTTATTTGCCGTTCTGCCCTATATACAATCGGCGGATCGGAAATGTTGCAGAAAAAATAAAAATTTTTCTGTGCCATACGCAACATTTTTGTTATATTAAATGTATATAAATCAGAAAATAAATTGATCCATAGAGGTGACATTATGACACTGACGATTCCAATCAGCCGATTCCGGCGGCTGCTGTTTGCCGTCCTGCAGGCGATTGCGCCTGCGCGCGCTTCGGCGGCAGCACACGCACAGCTTTCGCAGTTATATGATAGATGGGGTACTGCTGTGTTTCGTGCGGCTTATGCGTACTTACACAACAAAAGCGATGCAGAGGACGTACTGCAGGACACCTTTCTGCAGTATATGCGCACTTCTCCGGAACTGGAATCACCGGCGCACGAAAAGGCGTGGCTGCTGCGGGTTGCCATCAACCTGAGCAAAAACAAGCTGAATTCGGCGTGGTTCAAGCGCACGGACACACTCGAGGAAAGCTATCCGTGCGCTGACTTAGACAGTAACCTTGCGTTTGTGTGGGATGCTGTGCGCGCTTTGCCGTCCAAGTACCGCGAACCCATTCATCTGTTCTATCACGAAGGGTATTCTACCGCGGAAATCGCACGCATTCTCGGACAGAAGGAGAGCACCGTGCGTTCCCTGCTGCACCGAGGACGCAGTATGCTCAAAGAGACACTGAAGGAGGCGTATGATTTCGATGAATAAGTACAACCTTTTGATGGAGCACGTCAATCCGTCTCCCGACCTCGAGCAGCGCCTGCATGATGCGCTGGATAAACCGCCGGTGCGCAAACCGCCCGCCTGGAGAAGATGCGGCTGCAGCTTGTCTGGTACTGATTATCGGCGGCACAGCTGTTATGCAGATGAATCGCACGCACCGATGGCGAAAAGGGCCGCCTGTTGCGGCCACTGCGCCGCAGAATACCTGAGCTGGCTGCCGCTCTGTCGTTCCCGCTGGCGCTGCCGCAGACCTTGCCGGATGGCTATACGTTCGACTCGGCATCCGATCAGTTCGGCATGGCTGTTGTTGTGTATGCGGACGCGGAAGGACATACACTTAAATACTGCATGGGTAAAGGCGAGGACGCGCTGACCGGTATGAACCACACCGTTTCCGGCGAGAAACTTGAGGGTACGGATGCACTGCTCTATGCTGAGACCGGTTATACCGCGGTCGAGTGGAAGGATAGCAAGTATAGCTATTGCTTTAGCGCGGATGAATCTTTCGATACCGCAGTTTGGCAGGCTCTGGTAAACAGCATAAAATAATCTGCTAATTTGTTGAGCAGCACCCCAGGGTAAACGTTTCATCCTCACAATAATTTCTCATTCCTAATTTCTCATTTTTCTGCTATACTATATAGTTAGGAACAAGAAGAAGGAAGGATACCATGAC
>SCPP01000813.1_pt1 | contig 11104 bp, 23 predicted proteins | sample 6106811 | NCBI WGS metagenome assembly SCPP01 (sample SAMN10720449, study PRJNA508395) | human gut metagenome | isolation source: Participant 2 stool, 15 month | host: Homo sapiens | collected 2018
TGCGGCGGAAAGATTTTTAAAAGACTATGTCATGGAGACAGAATACGGAGCTCAACGGATTCCATTTCTTTCTGCTGAACTATGACGCAGAGGACCGGATGCAGATCCGGAGACAGATGAAAGCCCTGCTCTCGGAGATCCGGGTCCAGGGGACATTTTAAAGAACCTGTCGGTGACGCTGGCGCTCGGCGAGGGCGTGGGAAGTCTCCCGGAGATCGGCGGTTCCTTAAAATGCCAGACTCCTCATCGAAGCTGCTCGCAGGGAACGGGAAAGCTGATGGAAGGAAAGATCGAAAGCGGGGAGTCCTTCGCGGACAGTGAGATCTTCGCGAAATTTAATGATCGGATCGCCCACACGCTCGAGAGTCTGGACTCTTTTGCAGTGCGGGAAGAACTGCTCTATCTGAAGACGAAAATGCTGGCGGAGATCAGCGGTCATGAGATCCTTCAGATGACGAAGGAGATCTGCAACCAGTACCTGTTTTATGAAAAGTACCGCCTTCCGGTGGAAGAGAACTTTATGGAGAACTTCAGCGTCAGTGCCGACAACTGTGCAGATGCGGCGGAGCTTTTCGATTATCTGACGAGACGGATCACGACCTCCTACGAGAAGGCGGCGAGATTAAAGAGACAGGACGAAAACCGTCCGATCGCGTGGTGAAAAGTATGTGGAAGAACATTTTGGAGAGCCGCTGACGCTGGAAGAACTCAGTCGGGTTGTGGATCTCCCCGACAGTACCTCAGCACGATCTTTAAGAAGGATACGGGGATGACGTTTCTGGAATACCTCTCGAAGGTTCATGGACATGGCAAAAGCTCTTGAGACAAATGACACGGTGGCCGATATATGCGGGAAGGTCGGCTACAGCGATGTGCGGTATTTCACGAAGACCTTTACAAAATATGCGGGCTTAAAGCCCAAGGAATACAGAAAGCTGTACTCATGATGGAGAAGAAACATACCGATGAGAAAAATTACCTGTCCGTTCGGATTAAATGGTGCGCACTTCTCGCAGCCGGGCTGGTCGGGACATTCCTCGTGAGAATGTGGGTGGTGTGCATCCGGGAAATGCAGTCCCTGATGGTCCGGCTGTATTTACGGCGCTTTCCGCTGCTCTGGCGGTGATCGTTTACCGGACGGTGCTGATCCCATACCGGGAGACTCGGAAGATCTATGAGCAGTTTGTCATGGGCTATGTCATGGAGGACCTTTTAAGGTCCGCTATCCGTTTTCACCGGAGAGTGAGCAGGCAGTCCTGCGCCTGAACGAGATCATCGACCGGAACAACCTGATCGCGATCTCGAAGAAACAGGCGGAGTATCTGGCGCTTCAGAACCAGATCAATCCCCATTTCCTACAACACGCTGAGGGGATCCGAGTGAGGCGCTGATCGCGGGCTGACAGCATCGCGGAGATGACGGAGGCGCTGGCGACCTTCTTCCGCTACACGATCTCAAACCTGGAAAATCTCGTGACGCTGGAGGACGAACTTGCCAATATCGAGAATTATTACTATATTCAACAGTTTCGATTCGGTTCTAAACTGGACCTGAAGATCCAGTATGACCGGGATCCGGACGACGATTTCACGGAGATGGATTTTCTGCAGTGCAAACTTCCGAAGCTGACACTGCAGCCGATCGGAAAATTCCATCTACCACGGATCGAGCGAAAGATCGGAAAAGGTCATCTTGTGATCCGATCAGTGCGAGTGAGGAACGGCTCTACATCAGGATTTCCGATGATGGGCGCGGAATGACGGACGAAAAACTGAAGGAACTGAATGAAAAACTGCGCCGTCTTGATGTGGAGACAGATGTCCCGGAAAAAGAGGAGGAGAAGAAGCCGGCCCGCGGCGGATCGCGCGGTGGTGAACGTGAACAGGCGGATCAAGCTCCTCTTCGGCGAGGAGTACGGAATCCATGTCTACAGCAAAGAGGGGATCGGAACTGATGTCATAGTGGAGCTTCCGCTGGTGCGCGACGGGGATCGTCAGGAGGATGGCGATGAGAAAAGAACTTCTTCGGATATCGCATGTTGATCTTGAACGGGACGGAGAGCTGCTCCTGGATGATCTGGAATTCCAGATGTTTGCCGGGGAGATCGTTGGCCTGGTGGCGCGGAACCGGAAAGGCCAGAAAGAGATGGTGGATCTGATCTGCCGGAACGATCCGATCAGCCTGGGATCCGTGTGGTATGACGGAAACGTTGTAAATAGCTACGCCTACAGCAGTGGGGCGTCAATAAGGTGGCGCTCATCGAACAGAAGAGCCATCTCGTGCAGGGCTTAAGCGTTGTGGACAACCTTTTTATCCTGCGGGAAGGTTTCCGGAAATATTTTATCAATGAGCAGGTGATCTTCAGCCAGGCGGTCCGCTTTTTTGAGGAAAAAGGGCTGAAAGTGGACCTGGAAAAGAGAGTGGAGAACCTGACAGAGCTTGAGAGATGCTTTGTGGAGCTCGGAAGGCGCTGCTTTCGGGCTGTCATCTCATTATCGTGGACAACCCGGCGAACTATCTGAGCCAGTATGAGCTCTTCGAGTTCCAGCAGATGTTAAAGAAGATCCGGAAAGGGGATCTCCGTGCTCTATGTGGGAACCACCAAGAGCTCTTTAAGATCGCGGACCGGACCGCACTTTTTTCGGACGGTCACATCTACAAGGTCTTTGAGCGGGATGAGATGACGGACGAAAAGATGGCACCGTACATCTCAGAATGGAAGATCATGTCCACGGAGAATGATCAGGATGCCGAGGATGACGGGATCCTGCACTTTCACACCGTGGAGTCGGAAATTTAAATGGTCTTCGCTTCATCCTGCACCGCGGGAGTGTATGACGATCCTCGACAAGGAAAATAAGATCGCAGGGGACATGATGGATCTGATGACCGGAAAAGCGGTGCAGATCAGGATGGATCACGGTGGACCATGTGACCTACACACAGAAAAAAGCGGCGGATTATCTCGATGAGGGGATCGCCGTGATCCCGGCGGACGGGAACCGGCTGCTGTTTCTGGATGAGAGCTACATGGAGAACCTGACATTTCTCCTGGACCGGAAACTCAGAAAAAGCCTGATCTCGCGGAAAATCTACAGGAGTATCCATTCAGAATATCTGCCGCTCGTGGGACCGGTGATCGATGCGCCCTGTGTGCGCGACATTCCGCAGGAAGACCAGTTTGCCCTGCTCTATCATAAGATGAATCTTCTGCGCCCGCGGATCATGGTCTGCATCCAGCCGCTCGCAAAGGGCGACATGTTCTGCCGGATGAGGATCTTAAATGCTGCGCCAGATCCAGAAACAGGGGACGGCCATACTCATGACCACCGCGAGTATCTCCGATACGCTTGATATCTCGGATCGCCTGCTCGTCGTGGAGCAGGGGAAGGTGGCGGCAGTATATGGGAAGAGTGAGTTTAAGAGAATTGTGAGGTAGGATTGGAGCTGCCCGTCCTGTTGTATACATCAATATTGTCCCCATAACCGTAGATTGTCCTCTGTGTATGGGGACATTTTCATGTAAGATGGAACTAACAGGGGAGGTCTATATGAACGAGTACATAGGAATCGATATCGGCGGGACGAAAACAGCCATCGTTCGTGGAGACGAGAACGGAACAATCCTTGAAAGAAGCGATTCGCAACGACAACGAAGGAAGAAACTCTGGAAATGATCCTTCAGAGCGTTGCGGATCTGAAAACAGATCAGACGAAAGCGATCGGCGTCAGCTGCGGCGGACCGTTAAACAGCAGGACGGTGTGATCTTGGGACCTCCGAATCTTCCGGGATGGGACGAAGTTCCGATCACGGATATGCTGACGGAGCGGTTCGGACTTCCGGCATATTTAAGAAATGATGCGGATGCCTGTGCCGTGGCGGAATGGCAGTTCGAGCCGAAAAGGCGCGGAGAACATGATCTTTCTTACCTTCGGAACCGGATCGGCGCGGGGCTGATCTTAAACGGAAAGCTTTACGAAGGAACATGCGGGATGGCCGGGGAGATCGGTCATGTACGGCTTTGAGGATGGACACGTTGGCTACGGAAAGTCCGGCTCGTACGAAGGATATGTGAGCGGCGGCGGATCGCCCAGTACGGAAAAGGAACCGCGGCGGAGCTCGGAAAGCGGGCGGAAGAAGGAGATCCGGAGGCGCAAAAGATCTGGGCGCAGACAGGAGAACATCTTGAAGCATGCTGTCGATCCTGATCGATCTGTTAAATCCGGAGGTGATCGTCATCGGAAGTATTTCGTCCGGGCGGAGAAGTATCTGAGAGCTTCCATGGAAGAAAAGATCCGGAAAAGAGGCACTGAAATCTGGCGCAGAGATCTGCCGGATCGTTCCGGCGGGACTCGGGGAATCGATCGGAGATATCGCGGCACTCTGTGTTGCCATGAACCTGTAAAAATGAAAATGCCGGATTTGCGGAGAAACCACAAAAGAATGTAACTGTCCGAATCCTGCAGTTACAGGAAAACACAGAAATATAGCCAACAAAAGGATGCAGGGCACATTTTCGCACATAAAACGACCCGGAGACCGGATCAAACGAGAAACAAAACTGGAAAGCGGGGAGAAGATGGGCGAAGTAATTGTTTCAATGAAAGACATCGTCAAGACATTCCGGTGTCAAAGCCCTGGATCATGTAAATTTCGAACTCCGGTCGGGAGAGGTCATGGCGCTTCGGGAGAACGGAGCAGGAAAATCTACCCTGATGAAGATCTTAAGCGGTGTTTATACAAAAGACAGCGGAACGATGACCATATTCGAACGGAATATGACAATCTGACACCGAAGCAGGCACAGGCCGTCGGCGTTGCGATCATCCACCAGGAGTTAAACATGTGCCGCCACTTATCGGTTGCGGAAAACATGTTCCTCGGAAGAGAGAAGGTCAACGGGATCGTCTTAAATGACCGGGAGATGGAGGCAGAGGCGGCAAAGATCCTCGGAGATCTGAAGATCGACATCGACCCGAGACAGACCGTCGGCGATCTTCCGGTATCCAAACAGCAGATGGTCGAGATCGCGAAGGCACTTTCGATCCACGCGAAGATCCTGATCATGGATGAGCCGACTTCTTCCCTGACAGCGAAAGAGATCGAGGAGCTCTTCCGGATCATCCGCCAGTTAAAGGCAGACGGCTGCGGAATCGTCTATATCTCCCACCGCCTGGAGGAGCTGAAGGCTATCGTGGACCGGGTAACGATCATGCGTGACGGTCAGTATATCACAGACGGAAATTTCGCGGATATGACGATGGATCAGATCATCGCGAATATGGTCGGCCGTGAGATCAAAGAACAGTTCCCGAGAGTCTCCTGCCCGAAAGGAAAGAAGATCTTCGAGGTGAAAAACTTAAATGCCGGACATCTCGTCCGCGACATCAATTCTCCTCTATGAGGGCGAGATCGTCGGATTCGCGGGACTGATGGAGCGGGACGTACCGAGACAACGAGAGCGATCTTCGGAGTTGACCCGAAGACCAGCGGGGAGATCTGGCTGGACGGAAAAGAAGTGAAAATCACCTGTCCGATGGACGCGATCAAAGCCGGGATCGTACTGGCGCCGGAGGACCGGAAAAGACGGTCTCTGCACGAAACTCAGCATCCGTCATAACCTGGCACTCCGAACCTGGACCTCATCTGCAGCAAGCTCGGCGATCAGCAGTAAAGGAGGACGACCTCTGCGAGAAGGCGGTGAAGGACCTCCTGATCAAGACCCCGACGGTGGAGGTCAACGCGGGCAATCTTTCCGGAGGAAACCAGCAGAAAGTGGTTGTTGAAAGTGCTGGCGAGAAATTCCAGAGTCGTGATCTTCGATGAGCCGACACGAGGCATCGATGTAGGCGCGAAGGTCGAGATCTACAACCTGATGAACCAGTTAAAGAAGCAGGGCATTGCCGTTATGTTCGTCTCCTCGGAGATGCCGGAAGTCCTGGGGATCGCGGACCGCGTCATCGTCATGTGCGACGGAAAGATCACCGGCGAAGTCATGGCGAAGGAGACAAGCCAGAATGAGGTTCTGAAGTTCGCTACCGAATTTGAGAAGAAACAACAGGTTAGCTGAGGAGGACAGGGAATGAATGAAAAGAAGCACAGTACAGTAAAGCGGATCCTGGGGACACGCGGAATGGGCGCGGTCATCACGGCATTCGCGGACTGATCATCATCTATGTAGCATTCGGTCTCATCGACCGTAGCATTTGCCGGACAGAACGTCATGAACCTTCTGCGTTCCATGTCAAAGTACCTTCTGATCGGCGTCGGACAGAGCTATCTTCTGATCACCGGAAACATCGATCTCTCGATCGGTTCCATGGTCGGAATGAGCGCCATGATCTCGGCAACCCTGATGGCGATGGGCGTCAATCCGTTCGTTGCGATGGCGGTTGCGATGGCGTGCTGCCTGGTTACCGGAGTGATCAACGGAATGTTAGTCGGAAAGTTCAAGCTTCCGCCGTTCATCGCGACACTCGGAACCATGTTCGTGACACGAGGCGTTGCCTACATGGTCAACAACAACCGAAACACGGACGCGATCGCGACCGGTATCGGAAAAGAGGCTGGCGATAAGTTCCAGAACTTCTTCTACTATGGAAAGACACTCGGTGTTTACAACACCTTCTGGATCGCGCTTGTGATCTTTCTGATCTTCTTCTTCCTGCTTTCCAAGACCCGCACAGGAAGACATATCTACGCGATCGGTTCCAACGTGGACGCTGCGAAATTATCCGGTGTCAATGTTGTAAATACAACAATTAAAGCGTAACTGGTCAGCGCTGTCTGCGCATGTGTCGTTGGTTACATCCTCTGCGCACAGGCCGGTATGGGCAACATGGAAGCAGGAAACATGTACGAGATGTACGGCGTTGCAGCCGGCGTTATCGGCGGCATCTCCCCGCTCGGCGGAACAGGACTTCTGCTCGGAACCTTTGCCGGTGCGGCTGTATGGCAGACACTGGAGAATGGTCTGAACATGATCGGTGCACAGGTCGGCATCCAGAGACTTGTCATCGGTATCATCGTTGTATTCTCTGTACTTCTTGATGTTGTCGTTCGTTCCGGAAACTTCGGAAAGAAAGCATCCAAATAAGGCAGAAAAAAAACTGTTTTGTGTCTGCGGCATTTTGCAGCAACAGTCGGTCCGCGGTCCTGCATGAGAATAAGCAGGATGCTGGTCCGGAAATATCGTTACATGGATATCTAACTCCCATGGTATACGGGGTTACATAAAGAAATCTTAAGGAGGATTTTATGAAAAGAGATTGTTCGCACTGTTAAGCTGTGCAGCCCTTGCGGCAGCCAGCATCACCGGCTGTTCCAGACAGAAACCGGCAGAATCCGCAGCAGCCAGCGCGGAAGCCACAGAGACTACAGGAGCTCCGTCCGGAAGTCGGCGACTGGAAGATCGCGCTGATCACGATGGACTCCATCGACCAGCACTGGTAACTTTAAATGAGGGCGCTCAGGAAGCTGCAAAGGAACTTGAGTAACCGTAAGTTTCATGTCCCCGAACACAAAGGACGATGCACAGCAAATCGAGTGCGTGAACAACGCAGTTGCAGGCGGTTACCAGGCGATCATCGTAGCGGCAAACGGTCCGGATGCGATCTCTTCCGCCCTGAAGGAAGCGAAGGACGCAGGTGTTAAGATCGTTTATGTTGACTCTCCGGCAAACGTGGAGGCAGAGGCAACCTTCTCTACCGATAAACGAGGCAGCTGGTGAGACAGCCGGTAAAGAGATGCTCAAAGCTCTTGAAGAGTCCGGCATCACATCCGGTAAGATCGGTATCGTAAATGTAAACGCAGCAACAGACTCCACAGTCAAGAGAGAAGCCGGATTCCGTAAGGCATTCGAAGGAAAAGGCTTTGAGCTCATGGAGACCCAGTATGGCGAAGGCGATGCAGCGAAGTCCCAGACGATCGCTGAGAACTACATCACACAGGGCGTTGTCGGCATCTTCGGCTGTAACGAAGGTTCCACGACCGGTACCGGTAATGCGATCAAGGCATCCGGCAAGACTGATATCATCGGAGTCGGTTTCGATAAATCCGATGCGATCATGAACCTCATCAACGATGGATATCTCCTCTGCACAATGGCTCAGAACCCGGATCTCATGGGTAAAGACGGTGTTGATGCAGCAGTCAGAGCTCTTCAGGGTGAGACACTCGGCGGCTTAACAACAGACACAGGCGTTTCTGTCATCAAAGCAGACAATGCGGAAGATGCAGCAGGCACAACAGATGTGACAGCAACAAAGACTGGAAAATCGCACTGATCACAATGGACTCCATCGACCAGCACTGGGTAACCTTTAAATGAGGGCGCTCAGGCAGAGGCAAAGGCACTCGGCGTTACCGTAAGCTTCATGTCCCCGAACACAAAGGACGATGCACAGCAGATCGAGTGCGTGAACAACGCAGTTGCAGGCGGCTATGAGGCGATCATCGTAGCGGCAAACGGCCCGGACGCGATCTCTTCCGCATTAAAGGAAGCCGCTTACACAGGCGTGAAGATCGTGTATGTTGACTCTCCGGCAAACGTAGAGGCAGAGGCAACCTTCTCCACAGACAACGAGGCAGCTGGTAAGACAGCAGGCGATGAGATGATCAAGGCTCTCGAGGCAGCAGGCATCACATCCGGTAAGATCGGTATCGTAAACGTAAACGCAGCAACAGACTCCACCGTTAAGAGAGAAGCAGGCTTCCGCTCTGCATTCGAAGGAAAGGGCTATGAGCTTATGGAAACCCAGTATGGCGAAGGTGACGCGGCGAAGTCCCAGACCATCGCTGAGAACTACATCACACAGGGCGTTGTCGGTATCTTCGGCTGCAACGAAGGTTCCACGACTGGTACCGGTAATGCGATCAAGGCATCCGGCAATACAGGCATCATCGGCGTTGGCTTCGATAAATCTGACGCGATCATGAACCTTATCAACGACGGATATCTTCTTTGCACAATGGCTCAGAACCCAGATGTTATGGGTAAAGAGGGCGTAAAGGCAGCTGTCAGAGCGTTAGGGGCGAAGAGCTCGGCGGCGCTGTCAGCGATACAGGCGTATCTGTTCTGAAGAAGAATTAAGATCAGTGGTAACTGTGAAGGTACTGAACAGTTACGATCAGTGAAAATAAACTGGAACTAACTGAAAAATGAATTAAAATAATGGCAGTTGGAAAGAAAACGGCTGCTGGACATGCAGGATCAGGGAACGCCGGGCCGAAAGGATCGGCGTTCCCTGCCATATCAGGACAGGGAGAATTTTCATGAAACGCAGTGAGATCAACGCAGCTTTAAAAGAAATGGAACAGATGATTAGGAGTATCGCTTCGCGATCCCGCCATTCTGCAATTTCACACCGGAAGAGTGGGCGAAAAAGGCCATGATTACGATGAGATCCGCGACAACATGTTAGGATGGGATATCACGGACTACGGTCTCGGGGACTTCGATAAGGTCGGATTTTCCCCTGATCACGATCCGCAACGGCAACCTTGAAGATGAAGGACAAATACACAAAGACATATGCGGAAAAACTCCTGTACATCAAAGAGGGACAGTACTTCCCGATGCACTTCCACTGGTCAAAGATGGAGGACATCATCAACCGCGGCGGCGGAAATGTCCTGATCCGTGTATATAATTCGACAGGATGAGGACCTTGACAAGGTGAACGATGTCCATGTCCATGTGGATGGCAGAGAGATGGTCGTTCCGGCCCAGGTGCGCCTGACTCCTGGCGAGAGCATCTCCATCTACCCGTACATGTACCATGATTTTGAGGTGGAAGAGGGAAGCGGTCCGGTTCTCTTAGGTGAGGTCAGCCAGTGCAACGACGATAACGTGGATAACCGTTTCTATGAGAAGATGGAAGATTCCCGAAGATCGAGGAGGACGAAGCACCGTACCGTCTGCTGTGCAACGAATATCCGGAGGCAAAATAGATGACAGATCAGAAAAGGCTGATGGCGGTCTGCGGTCATATGGATCAGGTCGCCGAAGTCCGTCAGATGAAATTTCAGGACGGGCGGGCAGCGGACTTCGCTGTGCGATGATCCATAATGGACCGCTGGAGCTTCCGCTGATGCTCGATAAATGCCTGGACCCGGCCTGGATCCGCTATAAGGGGATCAACTTAAGTCTCACAAAACCAGGTCTTCAGGGGCGGAATCCCTACGATACCGCGGGACGAGGCGGTGCGCTCCATTATGGGCGGTGCGATGTTCACCTGCGGTCTTGGAAATGTCCATGGAAACCGGGTGGTGGACGGTGTGGAGTATCCGGTTCACGGACGGATGAGAACAACTCCCGCGGAAAAGATCTCCATGGACGCGTTCTGGGAGAACGGGAGTATAAGATCCCGTGTCCGGGAGATGCGGGAAGCGCGGATCTTCGGTGAGAATTTGTGCTGAGAAGAACCGTGGAGATGGTTTATGGAAAGAACGAGATCGTGTTCACGGACGAGATCGAGAACCAGGGATTTGAGGACCAGCCGTTATGTTTCCTCTATCATTGCAATGCTGGATACCCGTTCCTGGTGCCTGGAATGCGGATCGTTATGCCGTCTGTATCCTGCGAGCCGCGGGATGCGGACGCGAAGGCAGGCGAGGCGAAGTGGAATGTGATGGATGAGCCGAGGGACTATGCGCCGGAGCAGTGTTCCAGCATGTACTGGCGGCGGATAAGGCTGGAAGGACGTTTGCGGCGTTTGTGAATGACGAGCTTCAGATCGGGCTCTGTATCCGTTTTGAAAAATCGGCGATCCCGTACCTGACCCAGTGGAAGAGCCTGGCATCCGGGATTTTGCGATGGCGCTGGATGACAAACTGCGGATTTGACGGACGGGCCGGAAAGACGCAGATCTAAAACCATTTGAAAAATGAGAACCGGATCCGGTTCCAGATCCTGGACGGAAAAGACGAGATAAAACGACTGGAAGATGAGGGCAGGGAGGTATTGAAATGTACGGTGTGATCGCTCTTGGTGAGCTTCTGATCGATTTTGCGGCGAAGGAGACGGATGCGGACGGATATCCGACGATGAAGGCGAATCCGGGCGGAGCGCCGGGAAATTTCCTTGCGGCATTGAATAAATAT
>SCPP01001324.1_pt1 | contig 11099 bp, 22 predicted proteins | sample 6106811 | NCBI WGS metagenome assembly SCPP01 (sample SAMN10720449, study PRJNA508395) | human gut metagenome | isolation source: Participant 2 stool, 15 month | host: Homo sapiens | collected 2018
AAGCATTCCGATCTGATCAGCTTTTGTACGTTCCATACTCTCGCTTGTACGTCCTCTCCAGAAGTTTCCTCCTCCGATAACGATCGCTACCTGGATTCCATCATCCACCGCTGCTTCACTTGTCTGGCGACTCCCATGCAGGTGGCCTCGTCAAATCGGTCTTCTTCTCCCCGCGAGAGGCTCTCCGCTGAGTTTTAATAGTACTCTTTTCATAAGTTTAAAGCTCCTTACTTCTGTTATCTTTATGCCTTCGCATACTTACAGTAAAGTATAGCATAGAATTTGAAAGGGAATATGCTACTTTAGCATTCCCTTTAATTTATACTGCTTCATTATCGGGCATACATCCAGATCAGAAGCGTTCCAGCCAGGACCCAGGCAGCCGGGCTTGCCAGGCAGATGCCTGCATACCGCCAAAATGGGGAGGCCGCAGGGCCGCCCGCTTCTCCCTATCAGTTCCGCAATGCCCGCTGTCATCGGAAGAAGGCCGTATCCCATCCCTGTATCCCATTCCGATACAGGTTGACAACGGCCAGCGGGATAAAGGAGATGCCAACGCACTTCAGATAGATATCCACATATTCCATGATCCTGCCCACATTATGGGATACAAACAGAGTATCATATATTTCCCAAGAAGAAGATCAGGATTCCTGTGGCCACGGCATAGACGGCACCCATCCAGGCAGCGCTTCGGAATCCCTTGCGTATACGGTCAATCCGGCCTGCTCCTACGTTCTGGGCACAATAGGTCGCCATGGCTGTCCCAAAGGGCCACATAAGCCTGGGTAACCACCTGCTCGATCTTGCTGGCAGCCGAGAATCCGGCAACAGCCTACCGATCCCAGCATATTCAGGGCAGACTGGACCACAATGGTTCCGATTGCCGTTATGGAGAACTGGAAAGCCATAGGAATCCAATCTTCATCTGCCACTTTGCAAGATCCCAGTTCATCTTCCAGTCTTCTTTCCAAGATGCAGTTCAGGAACCTTCCGTATAATGTAGAGCAGGCACAAAAGCCCGGATACGCCCTGGGATATGACGGTCGCATATGCCGCTCCGCCGCGCCCATACGGAACTTGATAATGAGCAAAAGGTCCAGCACGATGTTTAAAAGCGCTGCCAGGATCAAGAAATGCAAAGGGCGCCGGCTGTCCCCAAGAGCCCTTAGGATGCTGGCCAGAAGGTTATATAAATGTCTGGGCGGCAATTCCGCCGCAGATGACCATAATATACCCATATGCCTGGCCATACATATCCGCTGGCGTATGCATCCAGCGCAGGATGTCCTTCATCATCGCCATACTGAGAATGGTAAGAATCAGATACCGCCGCGGACAGAATCGCCCGATGCCACGGACTGGCGCATGGCCTGCAGGTTCCCCGCCCCATAGTGCTGCGCCGTTATCACCGTAAATCCGGCTGTAAGGCCAAGCAGGAATGATGATCAGGAACATCAGCGTCCCGCATGCGCCCACGGCTGCCAGAGCCTCATTTCCTACGAATTTTCCTACGATCACCGTATCTGCCATGCTGTAGAGCCTCTGGAATATATTTCCGACAAAAATAGGGTCGTAAAATTCAGGTATCATTTTTCCCGGCTTTCATTTCCTTGTTCATCTCTCTGCCTCCTGCCCGAACGTGTAAAAGACCCGACAGTCATCAGGGTCTTTGCCATTTAAAACTTTTTCTATTATATAGAATGCAGGAATCAATTGCAATAAAAAATCCGGCTGATCCCTCGGTACATTTATACCGGCTGCCGCTTTTCGCTTATTCTTCTCTTCCCAGTGAATTCCATAACTTAGAATTTCCTTAAATTTGTCCAAAGAAACTGGCTTGGATATATGGCCGTTCATCCCAGCCTTCTGGCATTTCTTTACATCCTCCAAGAATGCATCCGCCGTCAGGGCGATAATCGGCAGTTCGTCAATCCCTTCCTTGCCGAGCCTTCGGATTCGTCTCGTCGCCTCATAGCCATCCATGTCCGGCATCTGTATATCCATAAATACCAGTTCATAATAAAACTCCGGATTCCTCTCGATCATCTCGACGCCTGCTGTCCATTTACTGCCACTTCTACATCGGCTCCCAGCATCTCCAGCATCTCCTTCGCGATCACCTGGTTCAACTCATTGTCATCTACCAGCAGGACCTTCATGCCCGCAAATGCTTCATCCGGCTCGATCTTTACCGAAGTCTGTGCCTTTATGCTTCCCGCTGCTTTTGTCAGGTAAAGGATCACGGTAAATCGGCTGCCTTTGCCAGGCCGCTTACCCCCGTATCTCCCCATTCATCATCTGGACCAGGTTCTGACGATCGTAAGTCAAGTCCTGTTCCAGGCTCCTTGCTGATCCTGCTGTCGGCGACTCTGCAGAAAGGTTCGAAGATACGTGCAATATCTTCCGGACATATTCCAATACCATTATCTTCCACCGTAAACTGGTAAGTCCCCACATCCCTCTGATCCTTCTTCTTAATTCCTCCAGGGACAGCCGGATGCTTCCGCCTTCTTTTGTATATTTGGACGCATTATCCAGCAGATTGACGAGTATCTGGCGGATTCTCTGCTGGTCTCCTACCACCGACATATGAATCCCATCTTCAATCTCCACGGACAACTGCTGCCGCCTTTTTCCCAAAACCGTCCTAAGCATGGCTGTCACGCTTTCAACCATATCTTCCAGTTCAAATTCCTGTTCCTGAGGCTCCGTCTTTCCGCTTTCAATCCGGCTTACATCCAGCACGTCGTTGATCAGTCCCCAGCAGGTGCGAGCCTGGATGCTTCAATGTTCTTAGGTACCCTTCGATCTTCCGGCTCCGCAATGTGCGCCTTTGCAAGCGTCGTCATGCCCATGATCGCGTTCAGCGGGTTCGGATATCATGGCTCATCTTAGAAAGGAAATCGCTTTTCGCCTCGCTTGCCGCTTTTGCCTTCTGCAAGGCTTCTTTCAGAAGTTTCTTTGCCGCCCGCTCTTTCTCCAGATATTCTTCCTGCCTTCTTTCCTCATCAATATTCTTAGTCAGCGTAATTTCAAGGATATCATCCGTATAAGGACTTTCCACCGGACTACTTGTACGGAATTCCAGTGATATTCCCCATCATCGCCTAAATGGACCTCCATGACAATATGCCGCTCGCCCTTTCAAACGCCTCAGAATCGACGGCCTGGAGAATCTATCCAGAAACGGCTGCCTGTAATCCGATCCATGGTAGACGCGCCAACCTGTAATCAAGTCGTCAAAATTTCCTGCCTCCGGCGCCTTTTTGATCTTGAACCGGTCATACTCCATCATATAGTATGAATTCTTCGTCAGATTCGCTGCGATCAGCATCTCGTAGGCTTCCTTCGCGGCAGTGGCCAGTGGCTCATCTCTACGTTTCTGCTCCATCTCATGAAGGTATTCTTCATGGATGTCCGTAAATACCAGGACGCACCAGCAGTCTTCCTGTTTATCTTCAATGCGCGTGGCAGTGAATTCTACCATGTGGTAAGTTCCGTCATCTACCATGCGCCTCATTTTTGGATATCTCTCTTATTTTCTTCTGTGAATAGCCGCAGCATTGCCTCTCTTGAAAAAGGCATTGACTCAAGTCATCGGGTGGATCGTCTTGCTGGCGTAGATACGATTCTCCCTTCCAAACTGTCCCTGCTTGGGAATATTCGTCCACTGCATATCGCTTTGGCAGTTTACATAATAGTCCTGAGACAAGTTTGCAATAATACATTCCTTAAAAACAGTAACCAGGCTCTTAGAGTACATGTTTTCAATCTCTTCTATCGCATGAGTCTCTTCATAGTTTAATTTATGGGGCGTAATCGTGATCACATAAGTGGGTATTCCATCCCACACCGTCTTATTGGCAATGATGTCCACCACCCTGCCAAAGGCGTGTTATAATGGATGACATGGCTATAATCCTGATCTCCCCATACTCAGCAAAGGACAATCCTCGCAGTTTTCATGCCATAACTCGCTACAGCATGCTCCGACTTTTACATCCGGGCTAGCCTCTTTCACGCGCTGGTTAAAATACAGCAATCTATGAGTTTCCTGTTCGATAATATAAATATACAGTTCTGACAATGAGTCCAGAACCGTAGCAAGATTCTCTTTTTCATCTTTTGCCTCTTTTCCGCCTGGCCAGCAATTATTAGTTCCATTATATCGGTTTGGCCTTAAAACTCAATAAACTAAGAAACATGTTGTGCAACTGAAAACAAAGGATATAATGAAATAAAAGAATTCTTCTTATTATAAGGAGCAGTCATGAATCCCCATAACTACATCAGCCGTTTTCAAAAATCTATTTATGCCCAGTCATATACGGCGCGGGCTGACGCTTGCAATCCATTTCTTATTATGGGTTCCTTTGCCCTGCTCTTTCTTAACTTTCCAAGCGATACATACCAGCGTTATCTGGAAGCATGGATGAATGGCGCTTTGACCGATATTTTAACTACGGTATACTCCATCAGCCTTGGCTCTCTTGCCCTGGTGCTTATTATAACCATCAGCCTGTCCTATGGCCTCCTTGCCGAGACGGACACGTTCATGCTGTAACCCTCTGGTCGCTATGCTCTTATCTCTTCTGCGGCGGCATAATGGATCAGCCGGACTATATCTTTGACGCAGAATGGGTGTTTACCGCTATGTGCATCACTCTGCTCTCCTGCATACTATTTCAGTATTCCTGCGTATCGGAAGCCGTTTTGAAAGGCTGCATACGACTGGCGCGGAGTACCTGTTCAACATTTCCATACAGAGCCTTTTTCCTGTGATCGCCGTTATCGTATTCTTCGCGGTGATTGGCTACCTTCTACGCCTTTGGGGCGGCGGAAATAATATCGTAAACTTTGGCTCCTATCTGTTCCTGAGACTTTTCGACGGAATCAGCGGTAATATTTTCGGCATCCTGCTCTATGTGATCCTTACCCATGCCCTCTGGTTTCTTGGCATTCATGGAACCAATACGCTGGTGCGTATCTCGCAGCCTATTCGAGCACAACATAGATATTAATCAGGCGCTTGTAAATTCCGGCAAGATTCCCACGGAAATATTCTCAAAGACATTTTGATACTTTTGTATTCCTGGGCGGCTGCGGCTGCGCATTGAGTTTCGTCATCGCTGTGCCTTGCTTCCAAAAGCCACAACCGCAAGATTGCCTATGTGGCATTGCCTTCCGCTTTATTTAATATCAGCGAGATCGCTGTATTTGGATTTCCTATTATTTTTAATTTTACTATGCTCGTTCCATTTATCCTGGCTTCGGTCGTACTGACTTTAATCAGCACGTTTGCCACTTGGACAGGACTTTGTGCCAGTGGTCACCCAGTCGGTGGACTGGACCGTCCCCATCATTGTCAGCGGTTATAAAGTTCACCGGCTCCGTTGCGGGCAGCCTTTTGCAGATTTTCAACATCTTTGTCGGCGTGCTGATCTTACATGCGCTTTATCCGGCGTGGGGAGTTAAAAGAGACCAGCCTGTTTAAGGAGGCCATCTGGCAGATGGAAGGGATATGGCGTTTGGAAAAAGAATGGGCATATCCCGCGCTTTTAAACCGGGAATTCCACCAGCCATTACGCCAAGACCCTGCCATGGATCTGCATAACGCCATGCGGCGCGGGCAGATACAGTTATTCTACCAGCCTCAGATTACCGCGCAGGATACGCTGCATGGGCTGAAGCGCTGATGCGCTGGAAGCATCCGGTTGCCGGCTATATTGCTCCTCCTGGCGATCGCCCTGGCATATGAAGATGGCTTCAATGAACTCAAATACTATCTTCTGAACAGGGCCTGTGGATGCGCAGTTGATGGATTCGTACTTAAAAGACGACATCCATCTGTCCGTCAACGTCTCCAAAGGAGATGCTGGATAGCGAATACTTTGACAGGGTAACGGATATCCTGAATCAATATAATTGCGGCATATCCATCTGAATCTTGAGATCACCGAGCGGGCTGCAATGGAAATGTCCGACGCCCTGGATAAGGGGATGGAGCGCCTGAAAACCTGGGAATCGAATTCAGCCTGGATGATTTCGGGATGGGCCATAATTCCATCCTCCACCCAGGAAAATACCTACTGCGAAGTAAAACTGGACGGCAGCCTGGTCAAATTTGCCCGGCAATGAGCGTTCAAGGATATTATCTCCAGCATCCTTCGCATGTCCAATAGCCTGAACTGCCGTACGGTAGCAGAATTTGTAGAGACGAAAGAGCAGCGGGATATGCCCTTTCGCTAGGCTGTGATTTATCAGGGTATTACAGCCGTCCAATTGAATTAGGCGCATTTCTTGATTATCTCAAATATTAAGAAACAGGCAGAACGCTTTCATGGCAGCGCTGCCTGTTTTCTTGCTATTTGCCATTTATCATATCCAGGATGACCTCCGCGATCTTTGACGCGTCTGCATTTTCCTCAGGCGCTGCAGACATATTTGGGATACTCGCTATTTTAAACCCTTCTAATAATACAATATCCGCGTCAGGGAAGGCCTTTATCAACTCTTTCACGCTGATCTTTCTTTGGCATCCCTTTCAATCCTCCATCTGTGGCCTGAGAATATGGCTGTACCCAAGGCTCCTGCCTTTCTATGCCGATACGTATCCGTACCTGGCACATCCGGCTCAAAGTCATGGGTATCATGCTTAATAGTCGCCACTTTATATCCATATCCCGTGAGAATAGGGATCAGATTTTCGATCAGTGTCGTTTTCCCGGAATTCTTATATCCGCTTATCGCAAATATCGCCTGCCTATCGTCTTTACAGAATCCTCACGCATACTCCTCACCTCTCTTAAGTCCCGGACTTCCTGCCGGGATGTCGATTATACAGTTACAGTCTTTAAGGTGCTTAAGACCCCGAGGAAGCAAGGCCTTTGAAAGCCGGACCTCCTCTCCCGTTAATACGCCCGCAGGAATCTTCGCATCTTGCTGGGTTTTGGAAAATCTTCTGACATTACAGCACTTTCTTCTTCGCCAGAAACCCTGCATCTCCGTTAGATAAGACAAGGCCGGACGGACCAGAAGTTCCATCCCTGCCCCTGCCCCAAAGGGTTTCCTGACAGACACAGCACGCAGGTGCTGTCATACATGAACGCCATAGCCGGAGAGCCCGGCTTAAAGCGGATCCTCCAGAACAGTTTCCGGCAGCCCAGATTCTCTGCCACATCATGCATGATGTCTTTCTTTCCCACCGATACTCCGCCGGACGTAATAATAAGATCATGGCTTCCTGCCAGTTCCCTGATGCAGGCTGCGACCTTGGCCGGAGCATCCGGCGCCTTTCTGACCGTCGTACTGCGTGATTCCTAATCTTTAAGCCGCCCGGCAAGAAGGAATTGGTTGGATGTATAGATCTGGCCTGCCTCAGATCCTCTCCGGCATCCGAAGTTCGTCTCCGGTGGCTATGATCGCGATCCTCGGCTCGCGAAACACGGCTACGCTGTCGTATCCCATGCTGGCAGCAAGGGCGGTACTAGCCGCATCCATCCGCTCGCCCATGCACCAGGCAGGCGCCGGCCTTGTAATCCTCTCCTGGAAGCAATAGTTATCATATGGATTTACCGGTTTAAAGATATGTACCTTTTCTTCTCCATAATCCGTATCTTCCTGGCGGATCACTGCATCTGCCCTTCCGGAATAGGCTCCGGTCATGATCCGCACTGCTTCTTTCGGCCCTATCCTTCGTAGCGAATAGCTTCCGGCAAAATCTCGTCTACAACATTCAGTTCTGCGGATTCTCAGGCGACGCGCCTTTAACGTCCTCTCCCCGCAACGCATATCCATCCAGAGATCTTGCAAAAGGCGGCTGATCGATGGGGAATACAAGTCCTGCCGTCCGACGTCCAACTGCCTCTATCAATCCGGTCATCTGGGTGTCCGTGATCCTTGTAATGTGCTGTTCTAATATCTTTAGAGCCTCCTCCAGGGAGATATTGATCTTCGCGCCGGTAAGAAGGCTATAATCCTCCTCAGAATTAATGTTGGCAATCTTCCAGCCATGATCCTCCACAGGTACCTTCTCGTAAGGAATCCGTAACGACTCCACACCTTCCTTATCCGGTAATCCTTCGCTTCTTCCATCTGCTTTAATGCCGGCCACATTTCCTTCGTATAGATTCCCGGAAATGATAAGTTTCTTCCTTTCGCATGGAATTACCGGTCGCCCGTCTTTCTATATTGCTCTGCCATCCACAAAGCCATGTCGCCTGGAAACGGAATCATGTCGCAGGGCACTACCAGCAAGGCATCCTCGCCGCATTTTCCAGGCCGCTTAAGATTCCGCCCAGGGACCCATGTCTGCATATTGGTCAATGACCAGATCTGCATCCAATGCCTCATAAGGGGCTGCCTGTTCCACCGACAGGTAGACATTCTTGAAAGCAGGCATGCGTTCCCTGATGTGAGCATAGAATGTCTGATTCTGGTAGGTAAGCAAGGCTTTTTCCTGCCTGCCATCCTTCGGTTATCGCCGCCTGCCAATATATATCCTGCAATCTCTTTCTCCATGATACGATCCTTCTTCTTTATTACTGCCATTGTATGGCCTTTACATGGCACGCTCTTACGCATGCAGGCTCTCTGCCTTCCTTAAGCCGATCGATGCATCCGTCGCATTTTTCCATCTTGCCATCCGCATCGAAGCGAATGGCGCCATTTGGGCAGACTTCCTGGCACTTCCTGCACTTCCTGCATTTATCCCGATCCGTCAGTATCAGCCCATACTGCTCATCTTTATATATCGCTCCAAACGGACAGGCTTCCAAGCATTTCCCGCAGTGGCTGCATCCGTCGCAGACGTTTTTCTGCATCTTTGCATCCTCAGACAGCGTCTTTTGATGCTGCGAAAACTATACGCATGCTCTGCCTCGGGAGGGTTATGTTCGGCTATACATGCCACGTAGCAGGCATAGCACCCAATACATAGATCTTCATTAAACTTTATCATACTGGCACTCTTCCTCCTTCACCGCCTCTATCCTGCAAAATAGCCTTTAAATCCCGGAAATCCTGATATTGGATCCAGATAATCCTTTCCGATCGAATCATTGGCGTCTCCCTTGGAACTTCCGTGATAGATGTAGGCAATGCCCGGCTGCCCGGCTATATCGTAGGCTGCAATTCCTTCGCCTCCCCAGCCGGAGTAATCAGCCTTACCGGACTGCCATCCGCTATGCCATAGCGTTTGCCATCTTCGGATGGATCTCTACCAGCGGCTCCTTCTCAATGCCTGCCAGCCATGGCATACGGTATAGCCTGGCATGGAAAGTTTGCGGCTTCCGGCTGCCTGTATTCAAGATAAGTGGATAGTCCTCCCGGTCAATGCTGGTTTCTATGCGATAGTCATGGTAAACCGGCAAGCCGTCATAGCCATGGCTTGCCTTGTATTTCTCAAGCACCAGGATTTTAACTCTACTTTTCCAGAGGGTGTGTAAAAGGCTGTGTCTCATAAGTCTTTTCTGCCGGAGGAATCAGATTCTTCCCTTGCATGCCCTCCGGATGGCTTTAATTCTTCCAGTGTAATCCCCGCAGGCTTAAGGATATGCTCCATGTAAGAATCATATCCTTGTAAAGCACTTCGTCCTTAAGGCCCATCTTCTTCATTACACCCATAATAATCTCAATATCGTTCTTTGATTCGCCCAGCGGCTGGATCGCCTGGTTGGAGAAGAAGAATCTTCCGCCTCTTAGGACATGCACCTCTTCCCTCTCATAGGAAGTGCATGCCGGAAGTACCAGATCCGCCATCTTGCTTGACTCGGACATGAATAATTCCACATTTACATAGAAGTCCAGGCCGAGCGCTTCATTCAACCTCTGCGGCTGCGGCCATGCGGTGGTTCAGTCCCATGGCAAATACAGCCTTAATCGGGTAAGGGTCTTCCTCAAGTATGTAGTCTGCCAGCCTGGTGCACTGCGCCTCGTCGCAGGACAGGTCAAACCAGGCCGGAAATTCCTTCTGTCCGATGGCTTCTTCCTGATCATAGCGCCGGACTTTCCCAAACTCATTTACCGGGCAGGAAGAGGCGGGACGCTGCCGATTGCCCCTTTCACATCATAGTTTCCGGTAATGGCGATCAATGAGAATACGGCCCGGTAATTCTGTACTCCATTCAAATGATGGACCACCGGAGATGCCGAGAACATGATTCCGGCCGGGCCTTCGCCTGCATAGGTTCTGGCCGCCAGACGTATCATGTCTTTGGGAACTCCTGTAATCTTCTCCGCCTTCTCCGGCGTAAAATCCTGTACATAGGCTTTATATTCATCAAATCCGTAGACATACTGCTCTACAAACTCCTTGTCATACAAATCTTCCTCTATAATCACCTGCGCCATGGACAGAGCCAGCGCCCCATCCGTGCCAGGGATCGCCTGCAGATGAATATCAGCGTCATGGGCAGTCACCGTATGCCTCGGATCCACATCAATTATCTTGACGCCCCTCTTTTTCAGGCTTTTATACATGCCGCTCATGGGCGTATTGGAATGATAAAGGTTGGAACCCATAGCATCAGCGTCTTGACATTGGGCATATCCGGCCCGCAGATTCCATTGCCATATATGGAGCGCCAGGCAAGCGCCGCAGCCTGGAAGCAGGTGCTGGACTCGGTACAGAAGTTCGGCGACCCGTAGGCATTGGCCATCCGCAGCAGCGATGGACGGAACCACTTGGGATAGCCTGCATAGAAAACGGTAGATCTGGCTCCATAAGACTCGCGGATTCGAAGCAGGTTCTCTGCGATCATCTCATAGGCTTCATCCCAGGAGATCCGCTCAAATTTCCTCTCCTTTTCCCTGCCCGTCTCATAGGGTAGAGGATTCTTTCTTTGTTATAGACATACTGGAGCGCTGCCGCCCTTTCGCGCACAGGCCTCCTGACTGGGCCGGCGTATTTCTGGCGCCTTCCACGCCTACCAGTTTTCCGCCTTCTACATAAGCGTCTACTTCGCAGCACGGGCCGCAGGTGGAGCAGGTTGTTTTACGATCCTTGTCTTGCTCATTTTCTTACACATCCTTCCGACTGGTATCTGCCAATCTCGCGGTTGATCCTGTTTCTAACGTAATCAGGTACATCTCTGATT
>SCPP01001027.1_pt1 | contig 11077 bp, 11 predicted proteins | sample 6106811 | NCBI WGS metagenome assembly SCPP01 (sample SAMN10720449, study PRJNA508395) | human gut metagenome | isolation source: Participant 2 stool, 15 month | host: Homo sapiens | collected 2018
AGGTGTTCAGTGCCTGTGTACCGGCGATTTTCAAGCTGTACGCCTACGATTACAAGAATAATATCCTCGGCATCGGCAGCGGCGTTGTGCTCAGCGCACGCGGCGATGCTGTAACCTGCGGACACCTTGTCAACGGCGTTTACCGCCTTGTGGCTGAGATGTACGACGGCACCAAGCGGGAAGTCACGATCTACAGCTTTGACGCGGACGCGGACATCGCGCATATCCGTGTAGTCGGCAGCACGCTGCCGTACCTCGGTGTTACCACTGAGGTCGAGGAAGGTGACACGGTCTACGCGCTCGGTTACCCGGGCGGCGGCGCCGCAACGGTTACGACCGGCAAGGTGACCGACCCGAAAACGACGATTACCTTGCACCGATGATCGAAAGCACGGCGCAGGTCATCAGTGGCAACTCCGGCGGTGCGCTCATCAACGATGAGGGCAAGGTTGTCGGCATTACGGTCAGCAGCCATTCCGGCGGCGTACCGTCTTACTCAGTGCCGATCCGCTACCTGAACAGCCTGATCGGCGACGGCACGGCGTACTCTCCCGGTGAGTATAACCGCAACCACAAGCCGGATGCATCGCGCTGCTACAGCAAGCACTATCCGGTGCCGGATTTCGGCACGGTGACCGGTGTCACGCTGCTCGGCACCATCCGGGAGGGCACCACGACCACCTACTACTACGACAGGGAAGAGGTAGAAGCCGGCGACAAGATCCTGCTCCACTACTACGCCGCACTGGGTGAAAACACCTTCTACCAGTTCACCGGCGGCTCGTTCACCTCGTCCTCGACGTATCCGTATTCGGTCAAGCTCTACGAGACCAGCTACGACGGCATCCCTGCGATCAGCGTCGTGGTTTCCAGCAATTCATTCGCTTCTATCGGCGGTCTGCCTCAGACCGTCGATTTTCTTTTGCAGGAATTTGTGCATTACGACTAATGAAATGAAAGCTGACGGGCATGAAACGTATTTACGCCCAAAATGCCATAAAAATCGAGAAAAATGAGAAAAGATAAAATAAAATTCGGACAAAATTTCTGATAAATTAAAAAGATAGATTTTACGCAAACGTTTGAGTTTTGGCTAAAAATACATGATTAGTCAAAATGCACAATATATTCGTGGGAAATCGGTATAATACTACAATGGAATATTTCACCGCTAACGTGCTATAATGTGCTTGCGTGATAAAGAGAATGAGTATTAGAGAGAGCATCAATCGAAACGGAGGAAATACCCAAATGAAAAAGTATGTTTACATGTTCCCGGAGGGCAACGGCAAAATGCGTGAGCTGCTTGGCGGCAAGGGTGCCAATCTGGCTGAAATGACCGGACTGGGCATGCCTGTGCCGCAGGGTTTCACCATCACCACCGAGGCCTGCACCCGTTATTACGAGGACGGCAAGACCATCTATCCGGATATTCAGGATCAGATCCTGCTTTACCTCGATCAGCTTGAAAAGATTACCGGCAAAACCCTCGGCGATCCCGAGAAGCCGCTGCTCGTATCCGTTCGCTCGGGTGCGCGCGCATCCATGCCCGGCATGATGGACACCATCCTCAACCTCGGCATGAACGACGAGATCTGCGAAGCAGTTGCCAAGCTGACCAATAACCCGCGTTTCGCACGCGACTCCTACCGCCGTTTCATTCAGATGTTCTCTGACGTTGTTATGGAGCTGCCTAAGTCCTCCTTCGAACAGTTTATCGATCAGGTTAAGGACAAAAAGGGCGTAAAGATGGACAATGAGCTCGATGCAGATGATATGTCCGAGCTGATCGTCCTGTTCAAGGATCACTACAAGAAGTCCCTCGGCGAAGATTTCCCGCAGGACCCGAAGAAGCAGCTGATGGAAGCTGTCCGCGCAGTATTCCGCTCGTGGGATAATCCGCGTGCAAACACCTACCGCCGCATGAACGACATCCCGCACAGCTGGGGCACTGCCGTAAACGTACAGTCCATGGTATTCGGCAATATGGGCGAGACCTCGGGCACCGGCGTAGCCTTCACCCGCAACCCGGCCACCGGCGAAAAGAAGCTGTACGGCGAGTTCCTGATGAATGCACAGGGCGAGGACGTTGTAGCCGGCATCCGCACCCCGCAGCCGATCTCCGCGCTGGCAGATACCATGCCGGAGGTTTATCAGCAGTTTGTTGACATTTCCAGCCGCCTTGAAAAGCATTACGGCGATATGCAGGATATGGAGTTCACCATCGAAAACGGCAAGCTCTACATGCTGCAGACCCGTAACGGCAAGCGCACCGCACAGGCAGCGCTCAAGGTAGCGGTTGATCTGGTAGACGAAGGCGTCTGCACCAAGGAGCAGGCCGTTATGAAGGTCGAGGCAAAGCAGCTTGACGCGCTTCTGCACCCGACGTTCGATCCGGCAGCTCTCAAGGCAGCTACGCCGATCACCACCGGCCTGCCGGCATCTCCCGGTGCAGCCTGCGGCGCGGTTTACTTCACCGCTGATGATGCAGCCAAGGCCCACAAGACCGGAATCAAGGCTGTTCTCGTCCGTCAGGAGACCTCTCCGGAGGATATCGACGGCATGGCCGTATCCGAGGGCATCATGACCGCCCGCGGCGGCATGACCTCGCACGCAGCCGTAGTAGCACGCGGCATGGGCACCTGCTGTGTAGCAGGCGTAAACGGCATCAAGGTTTCCGAAGAGGATAAGACCCTGACCTTCGCCGACGGCACGGTAGTACACGAGGGCGATGTTATTTCGCTCGACGGCTCCACCGGCAACGTATACCTCGGCGAGATCGCAACGCAGGAGGCTGAGCTGACCGGCGACTTCGGCCGCTTCATGGGCTGGGCTGACGAGATTCGCACCCTGCACGTTCGCACCAACGGCGATACTCCGCGTGATGCAACGCAGGCCCGCAAGTTCGGCGCAGAAGGCATCGGCCTCTGCCGTACCGAGCATATGTTCTTCGAGCCGGCCCGCATCAAGGCGGTTCGTGAGATGATCATTTCCGATACGCTCGAGCAGCGCAAGGCCGCTCTGGCCAAGATCCTGCCGATGCAGCGCGGCGACTTTGAGGCAATTTACCGCGCAATGGGCGGTCTGCCGGTTACCATCCGTCTGCTTGACCCGCCGCTCCATGAGTTCCTCCCGCACGAGGATGACGAGATCAAGGAGCTGGCCGATGAGATGGGCGTATCCTTCGACAAGCTCAAGGGCAAGGTAGAAAGCCTGCACGAGTTCAACCCGATGCTGGGTACCCGCGGCTGCCGTCTGGACGTTCTTTATCCGGAGATCGCCGAGATGCAGACCGAGGCTATCGTATCCGCAGCTATCAATGTCTGGAAGGAAGACGGCCTGCATATCACGCCGGAGATCATGGTTCCGCTGGTATCCGAGATCAACGAGCTGCGCTTTGTAAAGAAGGTTATCAAGGCTAAGGCTGACGAGCTGATCGAGCAGTCCGGCCTGAAGATGAAGTATATGGTCGGCACGATGATCGAGACGCCGCGTGCCGCAGTCACCGCAGGCGATGTGGCCAAGGAAGCAGAGTTCTTCTCCTTCGGCACCAACGACCTCACCCAGATGACCTACGGCTTCTCCCGTGATGACGTGGGCCGCATTCTGGAGACCTACTTCGACAAGAAGATCCTCGAGTCCGATCCGTTCGCTCGCCTGGACCAGAACGGCGTAGGCCGCCTGATCCGCTTCGCTGTTGCAGAAGGCAAGCGCACCCGCCCGGACATCAAGCTCGGCATCTGCGGCGAGCACGGCGGCGACCTGTCCTCCGTTGAGTTCTGCCACAATGTTGGCCTGAATTACGTTTCCTGCTCGCCGTTCCGCGTGCCGATCGCACGTCTGGCAGCGGCACAGGCTCGTGTAAAGGAACTTGGACTGGCATAAACCTCCCCAAACTTGACATACAGCACGAAAGGCTTCGGAGCATTGCTCCGAAGCCTTTCGTGTTTTTTCATGCACAAATATGTGCAACAGTGTTTAGAGAATCGTAGGGCAGCCCGCCCTGCGGAGGAGAGTTACCGAATACCTAATGGAAAGGGAATCTTACAGAACCTTCTCCACATCCTCCGCAATCTGCTCTGCGGTGAGGTGATTGTCCTTCAGTACCTCGTCTACGTCATAGCGGTCGAGGAACTCCTTCTTGAGACCAAAGTTCAGTACCTTCATGTCGGAGTCACCGTAGAAACGCGCGATCTTCTCTCCGAAGCCGCCGTCGAGTACGCCGTCCTCAAGGGTGATGACCACGTCGTGATCCGCCTTGAGGCTCTCGAGCAGGTCAGTATCCACGCCGGTGATATAGTACGGGTTGATAAGAGTCGGCTGTACGCCGGTCTTTTCCTTGATGAGCGCCGCCGCCTGTTCACCGAGCGGGTAGAACGAACCCAGACCGATGACAGCGACCTTTGCGCCCTTCTCCTTAACCTCGTAGGTGTTCAGTCTGCCGAAGTCCTTAGTAACAGCCTTTCCGTCGGAAACCAGTGCGCCGCCCGGCATACGGATAGCGACCGGATGCTCGTTCTGCTCAATGCTCCAGTCGAGCATCGCCAGATATTCTTCCTTGGTGGTCGGCGCCAGATAAACCAGGTTGGGGATGTTCGCCAGCATCGGAATGTCGTACAGACCGAGATGCGTTACATCGTTCATGCCGTAAACCGAACCCCACGCAACAATAATGGTAGCCGCGTTGCTGTTGATGCACAGGTCCTGCGAAATCTGGTCATAAGCGCGCTGAATGAACGTGCTGTACACGCCGTAGACCGGCTTGCCGCCGTTTGCCGCAATGCCGGATGCCAGCGCAACTGCGTTCTCCTCGGCGATGCCTACGTCGATAAACTGCCTGCCTGCCTTCTTGCGCATCTCCTCGGTGAAGCCAAGCACGGTCGGCGTACCCGAGGTGATCATGCACACAGACGGGTCAGCCTGCATCTTCTTCATCATAAAGTCGAGCGTAATGCTCTCGTAGCACTCGCCGCTCATGTCCATCAGCGGCTCGCCGGTCTCCGGATGGAACGGAGCACAGTAGTGCCATGCCTCCTTGTGCTGCTCGGCAGGCGCGTAGCCCTTGCCCTTCTGGGTGACGATGTGCACAACAACCGGCTGTGTGCTGTCCTTTACGGCCTTAAATGCTTCGATAAGCGAAGCAATATCGTTGCCGTCGGCTACAAAACGGTAATCCAGACCCATCGCGCGGAACAGATTGCATTCTGCCTTGCCGCCCGTCTCGCGCAGCAGGCGCAGGTTCTGATACAGACCGCCATGATTCTCCGCGATGGACATATCGTTGTCGTTGACGAGGATGATCAGGTTGCCGTCCAGTTCTGCCGCATAGTCGAGCGCTTCCAGTGCTTCGCCGCCGCTGAGCGAGCCGTCACCGATGATAGCAACTACGTTGCCGTCATCGCCCTTGAGGTCGCGGCCCTTGGCCAGACCGCAGGCCAGACTGACCGAGGTGGAGGTGTGGCCGATGGTGAAATGGTCGTGCTCGCTCTCGTGCGGGCTGCTGTAGCCGGAAACGTCGTCGTAGTGCTCCTCGTAGAGAAAAGCGTCCTTGCGGCCGGTCAGCATCTTGTGCGGATAGGACTGGTGGGAAACATCGAATACAAACTTATCCTTCGGGGACTCGAATACATAGTGCAGTGCGATGGTTGCCTCTACCATGCCGAAATTCGGGCCGAAATGGCCGCCGTGACGGCTCAGCTTGGTCAGCAGTGCATCGCGCATTTCGGACGCAAGCACGGTCATCTGCGCAATGTTCAGCTTCTTCACGTCAGCGGGACCGTTGATGTTCTCGATATACATAGTTTTCCTCCTGAATATTTTTTTCTGAATTAACTCTATCACTTGGAGTGTGCTCCAAGTCAAGCGGTTTTACGAAAAATATGCAAAAAATAAGAGCACCTGATACCAGGTGCCTTAATGCTCAAATAGATGCGGAAAACGTTTCTCCATTCACCGTCCAGTGCGCTTTTCCGTCCTGTACATACAGCTCGGAGCCGCCGCGTCTGCAGCCGGCATTCAGGAAAACAGCTGTGCCGTCCGGATTCAGGCGGTAGAGATTGTAGCCAAAGTCCTCGGCAGCGCGATAACGCGCGGTGTGCCCGAACACAAAGCCGACCATCGTGCCGTCATCGAGCGAAACATAGTTGGTAAAGTCAAAACCCGCATACGGCGTCGCGCCAAGCTCGGACTGCTTCATCAGACCGCGCTCGCGCTGATAGGCAGGGGACTCGAGATAAGCCATGCTGTCCGGGTACAGCATCGCGTACGAGGGATATTTTTTGCCGGCAGGGACAGCGCCGGCGCCGACCTCACCGACCTTTGTGCCGCAGTTCATGCAGAATTTTGCGCCGTCCGGCAGCTGCGTGCCGCAGTTCATGCAAAACATGGTAATCGCTCCTTTATATATACTTTAGTATATCGGGCGAGAGGCCGTCTGTCAAATAGCCGTCACAGGAAAACTACGAAAAGGCAAAAGAAAAACCGTCTTTTCAAAGAAAAGACGGTTTTCAGTGGCAGCCGAAGAAGGATTCGAACCCTCACAAACAGAGTCAGAGTCTGTCGTGCTACCTTTACACAATTCGGCTATTTGTTAAGTTTTGTTGTCGTTTTGATGACTCATCGCTGACGACTTGTTTAGTATATATCAGAATCCGGGATTCGTCAACCCTTTTTTCAAAAAAAATAAAAATTTTTTTCGAAAGGGGACAACCGTCGCTTTTACGGCGGCCGTCCCTCGCGTTCGAGAGCCTCCCGCAGCTTTTCGAGCGCACGCTTTTCAATGCGCGAAACATAGCTGCGCGAAATACCCAGCCGCGCGGCAATCTCACGCTGCGGCAGGGGAGATGCCAGACCGATGCCGTACCGCAGGCGGATGATCTCGCGTTCACGCGGAGAGAGACAGCCTGCCAGCGCGCGGTGCATGGCATGATACCGGTCCTGCTCCTCAACGGCAGAAAGACCGCTGTCCTCGCAGCAGATAATATCCTGCAGGGCAAGCGCATTGCCGTCACCGTCCGACTCGAGCGTGTCCGAGAGCGAAAGCTCGCCTGCACTCTTGCGCTTCTGCCGAAAATACATCAGCAGTTCGTTCTGGATGCATTTGGAGGCGTATGTCGCCAGCCGGATATTCTTATCCGCCTTAAAGGTGTTCACGGCTTTAATCAGCCCGATCGTGCCGATGGACAGCAGATCGTCCTGCTCCGTACTTACGGCATAATACTTTTTTACAATATGCGCTACCAGTCTGAGATTGTGCTCGATCAGCTTTTCCCGTGCCTCGGCGTCCCCGTCCTGCTGCATGCGGCGCAGCAGAACCGCCTCCTCATCGGGCGTGAGCGGCTTGGGAAACGATCCGTCCGCGCCCTGTACACGCAGCATAAAGAAGAAAAATGCACCGCCGAGCGCAAATAAAGCAGGGAAAAGCATGGTCAGCACCTCATTTCGATAAGATACTGCTATTTTATGCAGCGGATAGATTGCGTATCACCACAACGCTAATTATGTCGCGTTATCACAAATTAAGGGTTGTAATTTGACAGAATATCCAGTATAATATCAGCACATTGCACATTGGCTCTGTCGTTATTGTGTTCTGATCGTCGTATTCTACTTTTTCCTGATCCGTCCGCAGCGCAAGCGCGACAAGCAGGAGCGCGATATGCGTAACTCCATCGAGATCGGTGATGAGATCTCCACCATCGGTGGTTTTATCGGCCGCGTTGTCAACATCAAGGACGACGTTCTGGTCATCGAGTCTTCGAGCGACCGCACGAAGCTCAAGATTTACCGCTGGGCGATCCGCGGTAAGGAGGCTCCGGCGACCGAGACGGTCGAGGCGCCCAAGGAAGCAAAGAAGGACGCAAAGTAATAACCCCATTTCTTGCCGAATAGCATGACATATAAATAAAATTCGGCGGGAGGCTATGAAATGATGAGAAAAACCAATGAGGGTCAGTCGCCGGTCGGTATCCTTTTACCATCGGTGCTTGCCGGATTGCTCGGTACTCTGCTGCTGATGCTGCTCGGTGCGGTGCTCGTTCACCGCGGCACATTGGCAGAAGGGGCAATAGCGCCTTGTGCACTGGTGTTCCTTGCACTCGGCAGTGCGCTTGCCGCACTGGTCGCTGCAAAGCGCGCAGGCGAAAACCAGTTTTACTGGTCGCTCGGCGCAGGTTTTGCGGTTTTTCTGATCCTGCTGATCGTTGCGGTGCTGCCGCTCGGTCAATCCATTCATTTTGTACGCACGGTGATCAGCCTGCTCTGCTCGTTGATCGCCTCGGCACTGGGCGGTTACGCCGGTGCCAATATGCGGAAAAAGAAGCGTTACAGCCACATCAAAAAATAGGAGGGAAATCAAATGAAGCATATTTCTACCCTGACTTCTGCAACCCTGAAGCAGACTGCAGCACACGGCGGCTGCGGCGAGTGCCAGACTTCCTGCCAGTCCGCATGCAAGACCTCTTGCACCGTGGCAAACCAGAAGTGCGAGCACGCAAAGTAATCACGCTTAAAAGGAATATGCAAGGCGCGCCTGCGGGTGCGCCTTGTTCCTGTATATCGGAGGAAAATAAATGATTCATCGTTATCAGAAAAAAGGGCTGAATTTCGTGCTCGATGTCAATTCGGGCGCGGTACATCTGCTCGATGATATCAGCTATGCAGTGTCCGGACTGCTGGATGAAAACATGGGTGATACCTGTCCGCAGAGCATCATTGACGCCCTGCCGGACTACACCGCGGACGAGATCCGCGAGGCATATGACGAGCTGTACGAGCTGAAAAAGGCCGGTCAGCTGTTCGCGCAGGATGACTACATCGATGTAAGTCGCTACATTCCGGTGAATGCACCGGTCAAGGCTCTGTGTCTGCATGTAGCGCACGACTGCAACCTGCGCTGCAAGTACTGCTTCGCATCCACCGGCGACTTTGGCCAGGGCCGCAAGATCATGCCGCCCGAGATCGCAAAGAAGGCCATCGACTTTGTTATCGCGCGTTCCGGCGTGCGTCACAACATCGAGGTCGATTTCTTCGGCGGCGAGCCGCTCATGGCGTGGGATACCGTTACCCAGACGGTCGATTATGCCCGCAGCCTGGAGAGAAGTATAACAAGAAGTTCCGCTTCACCATTACCACCAACGGTCTGCTGCTCGATGAGGACAAGCGCAAGTATATCAACGAGAACATGGTACGCTGTCTGTGGAATCGTCAGACGGTAGCCGGTACGGGCAGCTATGACACCATCGTGCCCAAGTTCAAGGCGCTGGTGGACGAGCGCGACCCGACCTCGATTACTACGCGCGCGCGTGCACTTCACTTCAATCTCGATTTTGCTGAGGATGCTGAGCATTGCAGATGCAGGCTTTGACCGCCTTTCCGTCGAGCCGGTAACGGCTGACCCGGGCTGCGGCTACGACTTGACCGAGGACGATCTGCCGAAGATCGAGGCCGAGTACGACCGCCTGACCGATATCATGCTCGAGCGTAAAAAGGAAGGCAAGCCGTTTACCTTCTTCCACTTCATGGTCGATTTGGATCAGGGTCCGTGCGTTGTTAAGCGTCTGCGCGGCTGCGGTGCGGGCTATGAGTATGTAGCCGTAACGCCGGACGGCGACATCTATCCCTGCCACCAGTTTGTCGGCAAGGATGAGTTCAAGCAGGGCAGCGTGCTCGACCAGTCCTTCAACATGGACATCGCGCAGAAGTTTGCCAGCATGAACATCTATTCTCGTCCGAAGTGCCAGAAGTGCTGGGCGAAGTTCTACTGCTCGGGCGGCTGCTCGGCAGCAAACTACAACATGAACCACGACATGAACGACTCCTACGACCTCGGCTGCGAGATGGAGCGTAAGCGTCTGGAATGTGCAATTTATCTAAAGGCAATGGATAAAATTTGTGCAAATCAGTCGAAGTGATGAATTGTAAAAAGAATACGTAAAATTCGTTGCGAAACGGACTGTTTGTGCGTATAATTGCTCTTGTATTTGTACTGCCCTGTGAAGGAGATGATATTATGCCGCAGAATGTACGGTTTCCGTGCTTGGTGAAGGTGAATATCTTCAGAAGCTGATCCGCGCCATCCTGGAGAGAAGGAGGTCGTACCGCAGCGCAATCTGTTCCTGTCCGCGAAGAATGCGGCGGCCTGCAAGGCTGCAGAGGGCTACGACGAGGTTCGTATCTGCGAGGACGAACTTGCTGCCATGATCAAGAGCGAGATTGTGCTGCTCACCGCTTCCAAGCGTGAAATGCCGACTGAGCTTGCCAAGATTTCCAGCAGTTCGCAAAAGCGCGTGGTAGTTTCCGTGTGCGACAGCGAAAAGGTGGATCTTGCGTACCTGACTGACCGCATCGCCGCTGCAACCGAGTTGATCGCGGCCGTGCTGCACCGTGACGAGGAAGGCAAGCTGTATGCAACCTACGAGATCAACAAAAAGGCACGCCCGTTCCTGCGCCAGCCCTGCAAGGACATGGTGGACGCGATGTGCGAGATGATCAACGAGGAAGGCTAAGTCCGTCTGTTGTTCTAAAAAGATAAAACCGGGAATATGCTGTTCTATGACTTTTCCAAGGGGGAAGACGTATGAACAAACAGCATATTCTCGGTTTTTTTGACGATTTGGTGCGGACACCGGTGTTCCTGTTCCTGTGTGCGATGTTCCTGTGCGGTGCAGCGGCGGGCGGTCTGACCGGTCTGCGGGCCGGCGAAGGGGACGGCGCGGCAGTGCTTTCCGGTCTGCTGGCTGAATTGCCCGCGCATGTGGTGCAGAGCACGCTGTGCGCGCTCATCTGGGTGCTGCTGCCGCTCGTGTGCGCCTTTCTGCGCCCGAGAGAGCTGCTGCTGAGTGCGGTTGCCGCAGCACGCGGCTTCGTGCTTGCCATGACCGTCGCGGTCAGCGTGGGAGAAGGAAACGCCCTTATCATCGGAGCAGCCGGCGTACCCGCCGTGCTGAGCGTCTCCGCGCTGCTTGCCGCATGCTCTATGGTCTGGCAGGGCGGTGAAGCCACCGGACGGTATTCGCTTCGAACGTGCAGGATGCCGTATTTCCTGTGTATTACGCTTGCCGTGCTGAGCGCCCTCCTG
>SCPP01000510.1_pt1 | contig 11072 bp, 18 predicted proteins | sample 6106811 | NCBI WGS metagenome assembly SCPP01 (sample SAMN10720449, study PRJNA508395) | human gut metagenome | isolation source: Participant 2 stool, 15 month | host: Homo sapiens | collected 2018
CATTCCTGCCCACCGCAGAGCTGTAATTCAAAGTCTCTGTCAGTCGCCACCTGAAGACCGCAGTCTGCAGGTATTTTCAAATGCCACGCTTGTCTTATAACCTTCTGAATCTGTATGTCTTCTTCCGTCTGTCCAGATAATATTTTGCAACACGGCCTTTCATTCTTTGTCCCCACCTAATTTCTTTTCCTTCCAACTGGTTTGCCACCGGCAGTTTCCGGTGACAATAGCAGTAAAAGTGCGTACTCACCTCATAAGCTGCTTTACCAGTTCTTTTTCTTTGCTGCTGTCATGCTGCGATTTGCGCTCCTCAACCATTTTACAAACCACTCCACCATTGCCGGATCCTGATGTGAAAACACTTGTGGCGTATCCATCTGTGAAATCTGGTTCATATCATTCTCATCAAGCGCAAAGTCAAATACATTAAAGTTTTCAATCATACGTTCTTTATGTACAGACTTCGAATTACGATCACACCTCTTTGGATATGCCAGCGGGCATTACCTGAGCTGTTGTTTTTCCATATTTCTGTCCAATCGCTTTCAGGACTTCATTCTCAAAGACCGTTTCTTCCTTCGCCAAATGGTGCCCACGCTTCCAGCCGGATATCATATTTGTCTGCCCATTCTTTTAATGTTTTCTGCTGGTTAAGGGGATGCGTTTCCATCTGATTTACCATCGGCTAATATTTGTGAAGTTTGCAAATTCTACCATGCGGTCTGTATAATGGTTGGAGATACCGATTGCATGGAATTTTCCTTCTTTGTACAATTCTTCCAAAGCACGCCACGCGCCGTAAGTATCACCAAACGGCTGATGCAGCAGCAGATCCAGATGTCAATTGCGCAGTTTTTCCACAGATTCAGCACAGATTTTTACACTCTTCATATCTGAAATGTTCGATCCATACCTTGGGTTAAAAATATTTCTTTTCTGTCAATTCCTGACTTTTCAATAGCCTTCCCAACTTCCTCTTCATTAAAATAACTCTGGGCAGTATCAATGCTGCGATATCCCACTTCAATGCATCCCGCACGCATCGTTCACACTCATCTTTCGTAACCTGATATATTCCATTTGTTCTCCCCTGCCTGTTGATTCATTTTTTCATCATGCTATAATCTACCAGCCGGTAGCTGCTACCGTCAGGACTTTGAGATCCAAGCTGTTAAATTCAGCATTTTGAATTTAATTTTATGTTTTAGGAGAATGTTATGTATTCCATGAAAGAGGCCTGCAAATTAACCGATATGACCTACGAAAATTTGAAATTTTATTGCAACGAAGGACTTGTTCCCAATGTAAAAGGGATAAAAAGAAATTACCGGATGTTTGATAATCACGATATTAAATGGATCCAGAGTTTAAACTGCCTGAAAATTGCGGTATGAGCATTGCTGAAATGAAAGAGTATCTCGCACTTTGCCTTGAAGGAAAAGTCTATTCCAACGCGAAAAATTATTCTGCAAAATAAAGAAGCTCTGCTTCAGTCTATCGAAAAATTGCAGCAGGCTGTCGCATTTATTGACTGGAAGCAGAGCTTCTATGATAAAGTCTTGTCTGGGGAAATGAAGTATTATAGTAATTTACTGCCTGAATTAAGAGAATAACCCCTCGCTTTCAGCTCAGTCAATTCCCAGCGCCGATGAGTCTCCGGGCACAGGCGCGCTGGATCCCGGAGCTGGCTTCCTCTTGGCTCGCAGGAAAATGCGTTGGAAGACAGGGAACACTTGTCTGAGCGTCAGCGAGTTGTGTTCCTGTTCTCCGTCCTTAGCATTTTTCTGCAAGCTTAGGAACCTTCCGGAATCCCATAAGCGTCTGCGCCCGGAGACTCATTGGCGCGTACCTCTTGCAAAAATGTATAAAGAAAGCAACCTCGTTTCCTTAATATTGAAATCCCCAAAACAAAATCATTCAGAACCAGATCAAAATGCAGCGATATGTCCGGCTCCGATCACACGAAAAGACCGGATGAAATCATCTCTATTCATCCTCCAACATACATCCTTCCGGCGCATAGGTTTCAAACAGCCAGTCCTCCAGCGCATTCAGGTTATCATCGGAGTGCTCGATCTCCCTCGCGTACCGCCAGGAGAGCTCCTCCACATCCTGCATGGACAGCTTCTTCCGTTTTCCAGCCACCGGACGATCAAAATTCCTGGATCCAGCGGACAGAAAACAGCGCCAACTCCATTTTGGAACAGACCATATCGTCATAGACGGCTCCGCAGAAATATGTATAGACAAAGAACATCAAAAGCTGTTCGCCCAGATTTTCCCACTCTTCTTTATGACTGCTCAGCGCCCCATACATCCGGTGAAATTCTCACAGATCTTAAAATATTCTTTGCTTCCTGATACAACCGCTTTTCCGCTCCATCAAGCACCTGATCCCACTCCGGACGCAGACGTTCCAGGCCATAAAGCACCTGAAGTTCTTCCTTCGCCTACCCACTGATGAAAAGATGCCGCATCCACGCCCTTTTCTGAGAGACTTTCCGATATAAACTCCCGCAAGGTTCCGTCCCTGTGATGGCGTTCGCATTCCTGAAGCAGATCATCAATCTCAAACTCTCTTCCTTCCTCCATACAGATCTGGTATCTCTCCGCCAGCTGCTCGCATGATGCCATGCGCAGTGTCAGGCAGGCTTCGATCATGTAAAACAGAGAAAAGAACATCTCTGGTGTCTTCCAGTCTCGAAAACATCATAAAATCAAACTCGTCAAAATCGTCATCCTCGTCCGTCTCCTCCTCAAAACCGGACCGGCTCCCTGCAGGAAAGAATGATCTTCGCCGCCTCCGGGCAGGAAAGGGATAAGGATAATTCCCTGAGTCCCTCAAATTCCTCCGTGTGTCTCGGATAAAGGCGGCAGGTATCGCAGAGCGTCCGGTCCCAGTGCTTTATAGAGATCACACAGATTCTCCTCATTCAAAATGCGCACCGCCGTTCATTCTGACAGAAGCACTCCTCTTTCCAGTTGACCGACCCATGCAGGCGTTTTCCAAACTCCCCTGCACGTTTTATACTTTTAAGAGAATCCTCATCGATCATGATCTGCCATCCCGCACAGCAGGTATCCGACAGTCTCCGGCCGTGCAGACAAATTTATCGTAAAAGTGTGGTTTTAAATATCGCATCGTTTATTTTCCTTTCTGAATCACATAACTCTCCAACTGCAGCTTTTCTTCCGGCGCATATCTGCATCTGCCGTTAATGATATTCCTGTAATAATCATCCGGATCTCCGTATTTTAAAACAGCTTCCTGCTGTTCTTCATCACTCAGACTCCTCATAAACAGCCAGTTTTCCTCATACATATAATGCGGATACCGAAATCTCGTTCTCACAAATGTATTCGTTACATACAGGGCAATGTGTTCATCATACTGTTCCACTTTCTGCTCAAATCCAAGACTGTAAAGAAACCAGTTCCATGCAAAAACAGGAACAGAAACCGCCGCCACGATCACCGGTATCCTGATAATTCTTCTCATCCAGCCGTCGAATTTCTTTCTGTTCCACGCCAGCAAAAAATGTCCCCGCTGTCAGCACGATCTGCCAGAACACGCAGAGCCCAAGCGCAATGGCGATCGCCCTGTCAGGGATATAATACCAGCCATCACGCAGCCATTTTTCACCTGAAAAAAGAGAATTGTGACCACACCGAACACACCTGCTGCAGCCAGCAGTATATAGAGCCATTTTTTCTGTATTTTCATGCCGCACCTCAACGCAATCTAAATTCTTCCGCTACCATAATATCATAAAACAAGTGTAATGCAAAATTTTCACATTTCTACAGTACACCCGTCATTTCGTATGTTACTGTTCGCGCCTTGCGCAAACAGTAACTGTATATTTTGCTCACAGCTCAGAAGACGAAACCATACACGTGAACATCCAGCACTTCAACTACAGCGCCGTCCCTCTTCGGCACAAACATCCCGGACATGTCTGTCTGTTCCAGTTTCAAAAGCCCGATCTTCTTCTCAATTCCGCCCGCATGCCCTGTAAGGTCCCGTTTGTTCCGACCACCCGGTGGCATGGAACCAGGATCGAGATCGGATTGTGGCCGACCGCGCCTCCGACGGCCTGAGCGGACATGTGCTTTTTCCTGTCATCTCAGCAATTTTTCTGCCGATTTCTCCGTAAGTCATCGTCTTCCCGTACGGGATCGTAAGCAGGAGCTTCCAGACCTCTTTCCGGAATTCTGATCCGTCCGGCCCCAACAGTCGAAGAAACCCCTGATCTTTCCCTGCCAAATAAAGATCCAGCCACTCTCGTCCTCTTCAAGACAGGAGTTTCCTCTCCTCTGTCCCGTTCTCTTTTAACCCGGAAGCAAAATATTTCTGCCCTCAAACCAGACTCCTTTAACGCTTCTTCATCCGCCGCCAGATAAAGGATTCCAAGCGGTGAATCATAGTGCGATACAAAAATCATATTCTGTTCCTCCTTAAATTTATCATATCCGCCAGCTATTTTGTGTCTTCTTTATCATGCTCTTTCCAAGCCACACAGCCACCCCGAAATGCACCAGGCAGACCGCTGCTCCCAATACAAACACCCACCCGGACCGACAAACTTCCAGACAGCTCCTAAAAGCCCGGAGACCGTCACGGCCAGCACATGATCCACACTGAGTCCAAACGACAGGTTCTCCATCACGTCCGCCGGAGAGTCGCTGAGTTTTTCATTAACATCACATGGACCGCGTTAAAATGATCTGCGATCATAATAAAATATATGCCGTGAACGCAAAGATCTGCTCCACTCTCCCCGTAAACACACCTGACGTGATCCCATGGACTGCCCAGGCCGCATACAGAAAGATCGCCCCGATCGTCACACTCTCCAGAACAAGTCCCTTTTCACACCATACCGGTCAAGAAATTTTCCGATCTGCGGAGCAATCATACTGCTGCCAAAATGCGCCGCGATTCCAAGAAGCGCCACCGTATCTGCCCCCATCGCAAGGAGCTCGATAATGATCCACGGTGCAACACCAGACGCATCCGTTTCTGGAAACCATAAACTCCTGTAACGATATAATAAGGAATGTATTTCTTCTTAAGCGGCAGTCCTTTTTTTCTCATCATGCTTTCGCACATCAAGGGCCGGAGCCTCTTCTCAGTCTCCACAGGAAGAATAACGCCGCCGCAACGACTACAAGTGACACGCAGAACGACGGAACGATCGATCTGTCCGCCCGGAACCAGAACGCCCCTGTACCGGAACCCGATAAATACAAGCAGAGATGCCGCCATGGACCCCATCGTCGCATATCCCCGGTATTTTCCGAGAAATGTTCCCGTCTTCCCCTCATCCGCGAGATCCATCGCGATCGCATCCGGACCGGCATGACAATATGATCCCCGAGCGAATAGGTAAACACAAACAGCTGCATTAAGAGATATCCTGGAGATAAAAGTCCAAGGACAAACATTCCCACCGCGTACAGGCAGAAACTGATCATCGCTAACGTCAGATTTCCACATCCCGACAGCGCCGTGATCACAAACACTCTACAACTCCTGGCAGCTCCTCGGGATTCCAAAGCCCCTCTGCACCGAGTCCACCTGATACACGCCCTTAAAATAGTTCGAGATAATACTGCCGCCAAATCCGTTCGCAAACGTGAACAGGACGAAAGCGATCAAAACAGCCGCCTTGCCCTCTCCTTCTTCATCTGTTCCGCCATAACCTTTCCTCCCATTCAATCTCGTCAATATCCAGCACAAGACTGCCTCTGGACGCGATACCTGATTTTCAAAACGAAACAGTACAGTTTCCTCCATCCAGATATCTCTTTTTCCTCGAAAAACGTTATCTAACCTCAATTATAATACATATCTTTCATATGAACAAGCGTTCTTCCCACAGTAACAACCAGATCATACATCCTCCATGTCTATCCTTACGCCTCCATTCCCCAGCGCAGGTCAGCCTCCGGGGTGCCTGATTTACAGGCCTGGCTTCTTGGCTCGCAGGAAAATGCGTTGGAGGAAACGGGGTGGGGCGCTTGTCTGAGCGAAGCGAGTTGCGTCCCATTTTCTCCGCCCTTAGCATTTTTCTGCAAGCATAGAGGAACCGCCTGAAATCGACAGCACCAGGAGCCGGAAGCTGACCTGCGCGTACTTCCGCCAAGTTGACCCACTCTCTCTTTCCTGACTCAGACCATAAAAATACCGGAACAGCAGTCTCCCGCCATCCCGGTATTTCAATTCCTATAAGATTTCCCCAAGGAACCTACTCCCCGAGGTCCACCATCACATCAGAAACCTCAACCTTCTGATCGATCAGTCCACTCAAGCATCCAGTCGATGTTCTCCTGCCAGCACTCCTCCGTCTGTGTCAGGAACGGAACATCCTCCGTCTCCATAAGCGGCAGCAGAGTCTCACAGGATTTCTCCTCAACGCTCTGTGTCAGCGGGAAATTCTCCTCATTCTGGTTGTTCATGAGGATCGCGAGGCAGCCGTCCGGATCCTTCTTAAAGTCCTCAAAGCCCTTTGCAGATCACGTAAAAGCCCTTTAAGACCTCCGGCTCACTCTCGATCATCTCATTATTTGCGAGGAACACTTCTCATAATAATTCGGAATGCCATATCCGTTTGCCATGAAATAATTGACGTCAAAGCCCTCTTCCTCCAGCTGCGGAACCTCATGGGTTCACAAGGCAGCCGATGGTTGCATCAACATTGCCGGTAGTCATAGAGTCATCAGGTCAAATCCAACGTCGATCAGATTTACATCTGACGCATCCGCGCCCACATACCCATCATGGTCTTCACAATAGACTCACTGAGAGCTGTTCCTTCCGCCGTATCCAACTGTCTTTCCGACAAGATCGGACGGGCTTGTAATATTCTTTATCCTTTAAAGAAAGTAATGCTCAACGGAGACTGCACGATCGCACCGATGGACTTGATCTTCGTTCCTGATTTGCAACCGCCTGGATCACATCCTGCTGACAATACATTCCGATCTCCGCCTTGCCGGCAGCGACAAGAGCCAGAGCATTATTCGTTTGCCGGGAAGCGGACCCTTCACATCAAGTCCCTCTTCCGCATAATATCCGCGCTCGATGGCGGTGTAGATAAAGGTGTGCGTGGATCGCGTTCGGATACCAGTCCAATACCACGTTGACCTCACGGAGATCCTTTCATCAGAAGCCTGTCTCTGCCGCGCTGCTGTTGTCCGCTGAAGCCGCTGCCGTCGTCTCCGCTGTCTTTGTCTCACTCTTACCGCATCCTGCAAGTACTGTCATACTGAAAGCCGCAGCCATCACCGCTGCAGCGATTCTCATTCCTTTTTCATGTCATTCTTTCGTTATCAAAATAATTTGTCCTGCTCTTCACTGGTCAGCCAGAATTTCATGTTGTATTTTCTACTCATTTCTCCAGTGAATGATCCGTTTTTCAAGCAGTGTGACCACCCAGACAGCCACCATCGCTGCCACCGATAACAATAAGATCGGTGCGAACACTCCGGCTCCATCGCTGCGTCATCATCCTCCTGCTGAAGTATCCAAGTCCGCTCTGAGCTCCCAGCCATTCACCGATGGCCGCTCCGATGATCGATAACGGACCGCCATCTTGATCGCTGAGAAAAGCAGGGCAGGACAGCCGGAACCTTTAACTTCATAAAAATCTGGCGTTTATCCGCGCCAAAGGTAAACAAGAGCTCTTCCATCTCCGTCTTCACCGACTTAAATCCGTCGAATACCGTGATCGTGATCGGGAAATGTGATCAGCACCGTCACAAGCACCTTGCTCCAGATCGTATATCCGAACCAGAGTACAAAAAGCGGTGCCAGAGCTGTCGATCGTCTGGGACGCGATGATAAGCGGATAAAGTGCCTTTCCGCTGTCTCGCTGACATCCATCAGAACGGCTCAGACCAAGAATAATGGAGATCAGAAGTCCGATCCCCACCACCGACATCGTTGCCGGAAGGTGTGCCTTAAATAACGGACTCTCAAGCCCTGACCACACCTGTCTGGTACGGCAGGATATACGCCGCGTCGATCCCCCATAGCCGCCTGCCAGAAGATGAACATCAGCAGAGCTGCCACCAGAATCGCCGCTGGAAGATTCGGTACTCAAAAATTATGGGTCTGTCCGTGCGAAGCCCCGGAATGAACCCGCGCATGATCCTTCTTCATCTTCTACTCATGACGTCTCCTTTCAGCATACCGATCAGCCCTCCTTCAGGACAGTATCTCCGGTTTCCGAAGCTCGTCCCTGGATCTCGATATTCTGCCGGAACATCAATGGACCGCAGATGGGTGATCGGTGATTCCTCTACAACCAGGATCCGGCTGGACAAAAAGACCGCTTCCTCCACATCGTGCGATAAAAGGACTGTCTTTTCTCCCTCTCCCACTGCTCTAAAAGCCATTCCCGCATGGAGATCCTCGTCAGGTAATCGAGGGCTGAAATGGCTCATCGAGGAGCAGAAGGTCGGAACCCGTGAGCACCGCTCTCGCAAACGCCGCTCTTCTGGCGCATGCCGCCGGAAAGTCCTTCGGCGTCTTGTCACCCCAGTCCTTAAGACCAACAGATTCCAGCGCCGCGTCCGCTTTCTCTCATCTCCATTTTCGAATATCCGCCCCGGATCTCCATCGGCAGCAGGAGATTCTCCTCACGGTCCGCCATGGAAATAAAAGATCCTGCTGCGGCATATAACCACAGTAGTTTCTTCTTCTCAATGGACTCTCCGTCCACCAGGATCTCGCCGGAAGCCGGCAGAAGAAGCTTGTTCACCAGCCGGAATATCGTACTCTTACCACAGCCGGAAGCGCCGATGACGGACACGAATTCCGTCCTGTACATCGAAGGAAAGGTGGTCAATGATGGAGAAATCTTCCACATCATATTGAAAGCTTACATTGTCAAATTTCAGCATCCTACTGCCTCATTTCCCATGCCATATCCCAGAATGCCGCCTCGTAGCGGGAGCATGCTGTAAAGATGTCCACGGATGCTGTTTCCGCTTCGAATAGTCCTCCGTCAGGCGGTTCATCAGGTCTGCCAGCACCTCATTGTCCTCGTGGTAGGAATCGACGCATATCCGCTGACCCATTCCCCATAGAACTCATGCTTATCTGCAGCCGGATACTCCGCAAGGATCTTCTTCGCGATAAACTCATAGCTCAACGCGCAGGAAAGGATTGCCGCCATGACCTCCGCCCTCCTTCCTCGTAAAGCGACACGAAGCATATAAGAGGTATAGGACAGATTATCAAGAGCGACCGGTGTCTGCTCCGCCCTCCTTCGCGATTCCAAGTCTCGTCATGTACGCGGGTGGATATCCATCTCACCGTCCAGGATCGAATGGATATAACCCGCGAACAGGCGCATAGCGTCGAGGTTTTCGCCTCGCCGCCGATGGAAAATACCTTTGTATAATCAAGAAGATACAGATAATCCTGTATCATATAATATTTAAATTTTTCATGATCCAGACTGCCGTCCGCGATTCCCTTTACAAAGGCGTTTCGTTATAGCCGTCCCAGATCTCCTTTGTTGCCTCTAAAAGGCGTTCTGTCATCGTCATGCCTTTTCCTCCGCAAATCCTTTTCCGCGAAAATCAAATCCATGGTCCATCGGTCCGGATCCATGTCCGAGGTCCAGCATGGCTGCCAGCGCTCCGGAGATGTAAGCCTTTGCGCGTTACACCGCCGTATCGAGGTCATAACCCTTGGCCAGATTGGAAGCAATGGCGCTGGATAAGGTGCAGCCGGTTCCGTGGGTGTTCGGGTTGTCGATACGCTTACCGTTGAACCAGCGGTAGCTGCCGTCGCGGTATAACAGGTCGTTGGCGTCATTTAACTGATGTCCGCCCTTTAACAGGACCGCGCAGTGATAGGTCTCGCTGATCTATTTTGCTGCCGCGATCATGTCCTCGGCGGACTTTACTTCCATCCCCGATAAAACCTCTGTCTCCGGATATTCGGGTCAGGACCGCCGCCATCGGAAACAGGCATTCTTTTAATTCCGATGGCATCGTCGCTGATGAGCTTCGATCCGCTGGTTGCCACCATGACCGGGTCCACAACGATATTTTCTGCTTTGTGTTCATGAAGCTTTTTGCGATGGACTCGATCAGTCCACAGAAGAAACCATGCCGATCTTCACTGCGTCCGGACGAATATCCGTAAATACGCTGTCGATCTGCTGTTCGGAATTCCGGGGTTACCTCGAAAATCCCTGGACGCCGGTCGTGTTCTGGGCCGTCAGTGCTGTGATCGCGCTCATTCCGTATACTCCGTTTGCGATCATCGTCTTTAAATCGGCCTGGATGCCGGCGCCTCCGCTGGAATCACTTCCCGCGATTGTTAATGCTGTTTTCATCATAAAACTCCTTTCAGGCATCAATAACTTTTTGTTAGGCGATGCAAGGTGGTGCCCCAATGTACCGCCGCGGAAATGTTTTCCGCTTGATCTATTCCAAAACCCAGAGGGAAAATTGCTGCTCTGTGAATTTAGAATTCATATTTTCAGGCAAGTAGTATTTTTCTTCTGGCTTATGCTTGTTTGAATGTAGTGTTTAAAAAATTATATTATAAGATTTCTTACCGCCTCTTTCAGTTCTCGTGTCGCCTTCTCAATATCCTCTGCCGCAAAGATCGCGCTGACGACTGCGACGCCATCCACCGGTTCCCTTAAGGGTCCAGGCGGTCCTTATTGATCCCGCCGATGGCGACTACCGGTATATCCACCGCCTGACAGATCGCAGAAAGCGCCTCCGGTGTCACCGCTGTTGCGTCCTTTTGTTCCTGTCGGATACATCGCTCCGACGCCGAGGTAATCTGCCCCGTGCTTTTCGCGAGAAGTGCCTGCTCCACATTCTTACAGGAAACACCGATGATCTTATCCGGTCCCAGCTTTCTCTCACTTTTCCCGCTTCCATATCGCTCTGTCCCACATGAACGCCGTCCGCGTCCGCCTTAAGGGCGATATCCACGTTGTCGTTGATCACAAAGGGAACATGATATTCGGCACAGGCTTCTTAATCTTCTTCGCCTCTTCCAAAATTTCTCCTCATCCAGCTCTTTTCCCTCAGCT
>SCPP01000900.1_pt1 | contig 11062 bp, 20 predicted proteins | sample 6106811 | NCBI WGS metagenome assembly SCPP01 (sample SAMN10720449, study PRJNA508395) | human gut metagenome | isolation source: Participant 2 stool, 15 month | host: Homo sapiens | collected 2018
TGCAGTTTGTGGATTTGCTTTGTGAAATGGCGATAAATCTGACGGATGAGGAATTTCAGACAATGACATGGAAAGAGTTTGCGGAAACAGTATCAGCAGATAAAGCAGAATTAAAGGAATACTTGAAGATAAGAGGATTGAGGAGTAAGATATGTGTGGATTGTATGGTGTGTTATCATATGGAAATAAGGTAAAAGACATGGCAGAAATAACGGAAGCACTTGCCGTTGAAAGTGCGGTCAGAGGTACAGGACGCAACCGGAATTGCATATAACAAGAACGGTAAACTTATTGTATTTAAGAAAGTAAGAGTGCATATGAAATGACATTTTTTAGTGTCCCTAAAAAATACAGTTGCAGTAATGGGGCATATACCATGCTACACAAGGGACACTAAATTTTAACGGTAATAATCACCCGTTTAAAGGTATGTGTGGCGACGAAGAATTTGCACTTGCACATAACGGCATAATTTGCAATGACAAAAATTAAGACGTGAACTTAGATTGCCGTCAACAATTATTGATACCGACAGCTATATTGCAGTGCAGTTGATTGAATCGCAAAAGAAAACTTGATTTTAAGAGCCTTAAATATATGGCTGAAGAAGTTGAGGGTAGTTTCTCGTTTTCGGTGCTTGATTCAAATGATAATCTTTACCAGTCGGCGACAGTCCAATATCAATATTGCATTTCAAGAAAAGACAAGTATATGTGTATGCATCAACAATATCGATACTTTGGAAAGCACTTGTTGATACAGAATTGTTTCGCGACTTGAAATGTGGAGATTATGAAGATATTGAAATACAAGACGGTGAAATACTTAAAATATCAAGTAAAGGCAAGATACAGAAAACTAAGTTTGACTTTGACGAATACGGAAGTTGCGGTTACGATTGGCGAAAGGGGTTTGAATATTCAAATGCCAACGAGTATGTGTAGACGACATAAAGAGCGTCGCACAGTATTACGGGTATGACAGCGATGAAATCGACTGTTTATAAATAACGGCTTTACGCCGGAGGAGGTGGAGGAAATGTTGTACGCAGATGATTTTTGAAGTGTAACACCAAACAACAAGTATATTGAACAGCTGCTTTTCGGCTTGGTCGAAATATGTATAACAACGCTGCTCAATTACTACAACGACAAAAGAGGGATAATTTTCTTTTCCGTCGTCAAATTCAAGATTATCAAGAGCAAATTTAATAGCTTTGTTAATAAGTTCGTTTCTGCTGCGACCACTTTTAAAACTAACTCTTCAAGTCGGTCGTGTGATTCTTTTCGATTCTTACTGTAACAGTAACAGAACTTTCTGTTTTAGGAGTTACAACAAATTTTTGATTAAGCATAGTCAGTCACCTCAATATTATTATATACTTTAACGCTAAACTTATTAAAGAGGACAAAAGCAATAAAAATAATTGCAATAGTATTGCAATTTGTGATTTGATGTGTTATAATCGAAATAACAAAAATAGACATTATTTTTAATGAAAATATAATTCTGTTTTAGTATGATAAATAGAAGATTAAAATTAATAATTAATAAAGGAGGAGTTAATATGGGATTGTTTTCGGAATTATTTTCTAATATAGTATCTGACATTCTTATAAATTCGTATATATCAGCGATTAATTATGAGGAAGATGAGAATAGCTTTGATGAGAATAACATCAATGAAGATTTTGGTTTAAGTGAAGAGGATACAAAGTATTTTCAACAACGTATGCTAAAAGGTATGGAAAATATAAGAAAGACTCAAGAAATGCGACGTGATCAGTTAGAATATGCTATGAAAAAAATAGATGATGGAGATGTGGAAACTGGTTTGGCTGAAATTCGTGATTTATCAAGGCAAAACTATGGACTGGCACAATATGCTTTGGGCTATTTTTATTTGAATGGAAAATATGTAGAAAAAGATTATTTTTATGCATTGTATTTTTAACACAAGCAGATAAGAAAAATGTGCTTTGTGCAACGGAATTGTTAGCAAATTGCTTTGAAAATGGAATTGGAGTTGCAGCTAATCCTGAGAGAGCAAAAATATTGAGGAAAAAATAAAAGAATTGGAAGAACTAAATAATCAAATATGATCATATAAGGAGGAGGAAAAATCATGAAAATTTTACAGGCGGCGGACTTATTGGTTGGTTAGCTAAAGCAAGAGAAGAAAAAATTATGGATGAATATAGAAAGGCTTGTGCACGTGAATGGGTTGACAGTTTTAATAGACCTAGAAGCTTTGGTGGTGGGTCGCATGGTTGGGAATGTCAGTTCTGTGGAAAAAGATTGAAATCTTATAGTGGTGAAAGAACTGAACGTCCAAGTGTAAAATTGGCAGGAGGATGCAAAAATTCACCATATGGTATGCATTCATGGATTGAATTTTAATATAACTGACAAATGACCGTATATAAAAGTACGGTCATTTACTTTTATTTGTAACAGAGGAGAAAATTATATGCAAAAATCATTTTGTCTGAAATAAAAGAAATACCGCACACCTATACAAAAATAAATTTTGACACAAGTAAGATTAAAAATATAGATAATATATATGAGGCTTACGAAATCCACGCAGTGAAAAAATTGTTGCATTTATTAAAAGTTCAATAATCTTAGCACCATTATCGTTAGGTGGTAACATTATTACGGACTGTGCTATTTATCACCATCCGAGTCATGATGATTGGGCAGAAGTAAATAGGGTACCGTTTTCGGAGTTATGTCGTTATGTTATATTGCAAAAAATGATATGGCAGAAGTGGTAATGGTAAATTCCGAGGAAGCAAGAATTATGAGGGGAGATACTGTTTTCGGTGTCAATAAAGCAGGAATTGAACTTATTGATTTTATGAAAAAGATGCAGTCAATTCTCATAAGAAAATATACTTGGGCAAAAGAACAGAATGACAATGAATATTATGAAATTGTATTAGTGTCTGCACAAGGGATAAAATGGAGATTTGCCCGAAGAATTAGATGCAGCTTTAAATGAACTTCAAAAAATAAAAGATTGAAGAAAAAATAATATTTTTAAGAGCAGAGGAAAAATTCAGAATGTCAAATCAAGCTGAATTTAAGACATTTGTTTCTAATATAGAAGATACTGCTATTCGGAATATGGTTGAGAATAATATACAGACATATATAAAATCATTTATCAGTGATTTATCAAATGTTGAAGTGGAAATGAATTTAGAGTATTTACAAAAGTACATGATAATATTCTAAATCAAAATGCATTATCAAAGGATTACAATTTGATTCTTGCATACATAAATATAAGGTTAAGAAATGATGAAATGTATGAAGATAATATTTTAAAGGACTTTGATATAGGAACAAGACGTAATCTTGATTTTTCAAAGGAAAGTATTACAATGCTCAAATGAAACTTGTGTATGAGGATATTGAAGAAGGTATTACACCGCCTGAGGAATGTTGGGATTGGACAGACAGCATTGGCTTAACACCTTTACATTATGCAATTATTTTAAATCAAACGGATGTAATTGTAGATTTTTAAGAGATAAATTATGGACGATAAGTGATGATACGGATAGATTGTATGATTATAGTACGGTAGCTTTTATTTATCTGTGAGTTACAGACAAGACATTTGTTTACTGGACAACAGAAACCTTGATAAAAAGAAAAAATATGTTGACGAATTAAAGAAAGAGTGTGAAGATAAAAGAAATCAAGCAAAATCAATCGTGGACTACACCAACAAGTTACAAAGAGAACTTAGAATTGCTTATGAAGAAAGAGATTATGGGGCAGTACAAAATTTAAGAGTCAATATTGAAACTTTGACTGAACAGTCTAAAAATTTAAGAGAAGAAATAAAGGATTTGCAGATAGAATATAATGAATTAGAATTTGAAATAAAAGATGAATTGAACGATAAGATTAACAGTGTAGATTTGTATATTCGAGAGTTGGAAAAAAGTGATGATGAATTTGTTAGCTTAATATTAGCTGTTTTAAGAACAACGAATTGTTATACCATATACTTAGTGACAGCACGAATGATGTATTGCTATATATTTATCAATCTTTTGTTTGTCGTACCGAATGATATAAGATTAAATTTAATGTACTATGATAATCCGTTTGGAGAAGTAAAGAAAATAAGCAAACTAAATCTGAGTATAAATATTCTAAAAGGAATACCAAAAGCAATAGTAATAATACAAACAGATATACTTGTACATTAAATGTGGACAGACCTTATGGCAGTAGTTGGTTTTCTCCTCAAGCACATAGTGATGAAAATATATTGAATGCAGAGTATCGAAAACTTGCAAAACAATATCATCCTGACTTGTGTAAACAAAATGATGCAAAGGAAATATTTCAAGAAATTACAAATGAAAAAATAATATATTAAATAATATAGATAACTATGAACACTGAAAGTTAATACTTTCGGTGTTTTTTATTGAGGCGAAGTTATGAAGAATTACAAATTTGATATGCGAGAGTATCAACTGAGGAGCAGGTACTTGACAGACAGATTGATATGTTATCGGAGTATGGTGTTAATCAGATATACAGTGAGAAGATGACTGGCACAAAACGTAATCGTCCGAGCTTGAGAAAATGCTTGACAGATTATCGGAGGGAGATACTGTTGTGATAGAATCACTTTCAAGGTTAGGTCGTTCGACAAAAGATTTGATTGAACTTATGGAGTTATTCAATAAGAAGAAAGTCAATCTTGTTTCACTTAAAGAAAACATAGACACAACTACGGCAACCGGTAAGCTATTGTTTACATTAATAAGTGCTATAAGTCAATTTGAGCGTGACTGTATTGCAGACAGAACAAGAGAAGGACTTTCCGCCGCTCGTGCGAGAGGGCGAAAAGGCGGCAGACCGCCGATAAGCAGTGAATTGATTGACAAGGCAAAAAGACTGTACGATACAAAAGAATATACCATGTCCGAAATTGAAGAACTTACCGGAGTAAAACGTGCTACTTTATACCGGCATTTGAAAAGTAAAATGGGTATGATATTTTCATAAAGGTAGGTTTTGAGATATTGATTTTGAGATGAGTTTTGATACGGAATTAAAGGTTTTGAGATGGATTTATGATACAATTTCAAAATGTTTCAAAACGATGGTTTTATATATGACTATTAATCAAGTCATTAATCAACAAAATGATTGATGATTTGATTTTGATTGATGGAATGATATAATCAAATCAAGAGGTGAGAGCATTGACAAACAACCGTCGTTTGAAATAAATAAATGTATCATGGCAGATGTAATAGAGATTGGTGGCTTGTAGGCAGAGCAAGTGTTACAGATAAAATATCGATGAATTCTACACCGCAACAAACAGAATACAAACCAATATATTCATCACTTGCGATAGAACAAAATACTCTTGATATCTATTTTGTCGGATAAATATATACGATAACAAAAGAAAGGTGTATAAATATGAATTTAGAAGAAGTTTTTCCGAGGGCATCTATAGAAGAAAAGGAATATACAATTGAAAAGATAGAAAGATTGTTGGGGATAATAATGAGGTATTGTTAAATTATGATAATGGTGATTACCTAGGATGATATAGAACATATTTTCGAAATTATAAAAAATACTGTATCAATAGTATTAAAATAGCAATGAGACCATTTATGTTTAAACATAAAGTTAAAAGCGTCAAAGAATTATTAGATTTGTATCATTATGATTTTAAAATATTAGAAATCATAACATTATTTAAAACACTTGACGATATGAAAGATCAATTTACACAAACATCTGTATACAGCATCATAAATAATTATGAACAACAGTATCAAAGGAATAGCGATGTGAAAATTGATGCAAAAGAAAACGTATAAAAAATTACATAAAGAAAATAAAAGTCGTAATGATGAACATCTTAAATATTTTGGTTATTCAAATGAAATGGAAATGAAAGAAAAGGTGAAAGATATTGATTATTATAATTTTCTTTAGATAATAAAAATAGGGAATTTTTGTATTATGATACAAAAGCGATTAATAAAGATATGATAGAGACTTTATTAAAGGTTATGATGAAATAGAAAAAGAGGCAGATATTAATAGATTTAAATTAGACTTTTTTCTGGAGAGAGATTCCAAGATAAATATTATGGCTGCTTGGGCATTTGCTATTGCTAATTTAAAAAATGTAGATGAAACTGTAATAAGTAGCAGAAAAAACGATGTGAAAAAATTGCATTGTTATAATCCTTTAAAAATGAACTTGATATTTTATATTATTCACACCAAATTGAAGATAAAGCGTGCAAAGATGTTTATCAAGTCTTTTTGATGTAAAAGGTAGAACTATTGAAACTGGACTTTATATTGGCGAAGACATAAATAAAGTAATATCTAACCCACTATTAAATATACTCAAGTTGAATGATATAGTTTTGGACTTGAAAAATTTGCAAATTATGGGGTTAGGGTTTGAAAAATAAACGAAACAATACAATGGATAAATGAATTAGATGTAATTTCAGAATACACAAAATGCTGTGTATCAATTATCTTTGCAAATATGTTTATAAATAACAAATTTAATATAAATGCGAAATATAAAAAAGAGAATGCAACTATTTGAACAGAGAAATTTCTGAGTATATAGATGAGATTATGTATAGTAATAGCTCTTGCGAATATTTTGATAAATCTTTTGATATATGAAAGATGGAGAATATCATATGATAAAAAGAATGCAGAACTATCGATCTGTGATAAAATACCTAAATAGGATATATAAATAAGTGATTATTTGTATAGTTTTAAATAAAATGCATTTTATACCCTTAAAAATGAAGTGTTTCAATGATATTATAATGGCAGGATATGAGTCCTGCCATTTTCATTTGTTGAAAATAAGGTCAATTATCCTTATATTAAATATTTAAGGAGGCAGTTAAAATGCAAGATGAAAAACTAAATAATAATCAAAATGTTATGACAGATAAAAATGGACGTTACATTATTAAATCGTCATTGGAGAGGCAAAGTGAGTTTGGAAAAGACAAAGTCACTATGGATGAAACAACTAAATCAAAGAAAACTGTAACAAATTTGGCAGACTGTGCAATTAAGAAGAACGACAAGCATGACGGGTTACAACGTGACGCTGACGGCAGAATAATCATAAAGTCATCCGGGGCAATCAGAGAGGATGTTAAGTCGAATCAAAAGATGCAATTTCAGAATCCACTAAGCAGTTGTTCGAACTGTTGGGCGATTTTGAGAAATCAGAAAAATCACATTCCGAGAAGTCAAAAACTAAACACAAAGCTCCAAACGCTTTAAAGACAAATCATTAAAACGTAGGAAAATTAAGCAAATTGCACGCAAGGTTGAAATGTTGAAAGAGGAGGCTTTAAAGGGTGCCAGTCCGAACGTTTCATCAATTATAAGTGAACTATTTAGCGAGTAATTTTATTGCAAGCTGTCAAGATGAAATATACTATTACGACAAGGCACATGGGTGCTTTGTAAAACGTGTAGCATCATATGTTAAGCGTGATCTGATGAATCAATTTTCTAATGACGAAAGGCTTGTTGTTTCGGCTGATAATGTAAATAAAGCCTACAAACATCTGCTGTTGAACCCTGATATTCAACGAGACTTAACGCAAATGATAAATTTGCCGCTGATTAATTGTGAGAACGGTGTATACAACTTGGAAACGGGTGAGCTTGAAAAACACTCTCCGCAGTTTGGATTTACATCATACATTCAAGCAAAATATGATAAAACGCTAAAGGCAAAGTATTCAAGCGATTTTTAAAGATATTACAGCAGGTAATAAAGATAGCATTCAATTCTTGCAGGAAGTGATCGGCTACCTACTTTCAACATACGTTTGGGCGAAAAGGCATTTATCTTCTATGGTGTACCGAATTCAGGAAAATCTGTACTTCTAAATGTAATAGGTAAAATTATTGAAAGGAAAATGTGAGCAATGTCGCTTTACAACAATTATCAGATTCATGCCATGTTGCACAATTAAAGGACGCAACAGTGAATATCCCATCAGATTTACCGCAAGCACCTATTAAGGATATCGGAGTTTTTAAGAGTGTTGTATCAAGCTTGGATGTCATAGAGACCAAGGAATTGTACAAAAATCCAACCAGTCAGCCATGTTATTGCAAGCTTGCATTTGGAACAAATCAATTTGTACCTCTTAATCGACTTGATGCCAACAATGCTGCAGCATTTTGAACGACTTATTATTGTTCCGTTCACAAAATCAATTCCGGAAGGACAAAGAAATTTAAACATTGCCGAAGAACTTTTCGAAGAACGTGATTATATTTTAACGTGGGCAATCAAAGGTTTAAAACGTTTGGTTGAAAACAACTTTGTATTTAGTTTGACTAAAGAGTCGAAAGCTGTTTTGTTATTGTATAAATCACGTTATTGCCCAGAACAAGTGTTTTTGAAAAATATCTTGAATTTAAGGAAGATTCACTTATACCAAGAGTAGAAGTGCAAAAGCGTTATGAGGAATTCGCATACAAAGGAACGTAAACGTTAAGTCGCATGACATACTGAACTATATAACGTTGAACTATTCACAGGTCAAGTTAGAACGTAAACGAATTAACGGTTCTAAAATCCGATTGCTGCTTATGAAGGTTTAGCTTTTACAGTAAAACTTGTGCCGCTGTGCCGAAATTTTTCACAAAAGTTTTTATAATATATCTATATTATATCATATTTTAAAAATTTTCAAGTTTTCGGCACACCGGCACATATAACATTGAATTTAATTCATACCATTTTATAGGAGGTGATACTATGCACATTAAAATCAGACCGCCAAAGAGTAAGCAAATACTTGAATCAAATTATTGAAGATACTTTCGAGGAAGCCGATTAAACGCAGATAATATACATAATAAAAGTGGAAGGGAGGTGCGGTATAATGAGAATGGCGGCATATTGTCGTGTCAGCACAGAGAAAGAGGAACAACTATCTTCTCTTGAAAATCAGCGAGAATTTTTCGAGCAGTACGCTGACAAAGAGGGCGATACGTTGGTGAAAATATACGCTGACGAGGGTATCAGCGGCAAAAGCATGAACAAGCGTGAAGCATTTACTCAACTTTGGAAGATTCCAAAATAGGAGCATTTGACTATGTTGCAGTAAAAGACATAAGCCGATTTGCCCGTAACACATCTGATTTCTTATACGGTATCCGCACCTTGCGTTCCAACGGTGTTGATGTCAGATTTTGTCGAATAATCAGACGGTTATAGGTGAAAGTGAATTTGTATTGACGGTGTTTGCCGCACTTGCACAAGAGGAAAGTTCGAACTTGTCGAAGCGTGTAATTTTCGGCAAACGTCAAAATGCCAAAAGGTCGTGTCCCGAATGTGGTTTACGGCTACAACAAAATAGATACATATACACTTGAAATTAATGAGCAGGAAAGCTATATTGTACAGTTAATGTTCAAGTGGTATATAGAGGGAAGCACGAGGCGGATAGCAATTAAGTTAAACGAAATGGCTATCCCGACAAAAAGCAAGCTAAATGGGTTCCTAAAACCATACGCAGGATTTTGCAAAATCCGATATATATAGGTAAGATTATAAATAATAAAAGCGTCACAAAGGATTTTCTTTCGGGAACAAGAGAAGCAATTCCGCAGGAGGAATGGTACATACATGAACGCCCTGAACTTAGAATAATCAGCGATGATGATTTTGAGCTTGTTCAGCAGAAAATTAAAGAAAGACAAGAGCAATATAAAATGATAATCCCGGTAACAGATTCTCAAACCGACACTTGTTTTCAAATTTGATTAAATGTGGTGGAGTGCGGCAAAAGCTTTACCGCAAAGGTGTATCAATGGAAAAATCGTTATGTGAGATACCGTTGTTGTGTGCATAACAATAACGGTAATGCTCATTGTACAAACAGTGTTACTGTTGATGAGCAGGAACTGCTTAATGAAGTCAAATCCTATCTGCTTACGGCAATAGAAGATAAAAAGCGTTTGCGGATAAGCTGATGAAACAATATCAAGCACAAACAACAAATGTTGATGTGTCAAAATTGACTGATACAAGACAGTCACTTGAAAAACGTCGGAGTAAATTTAAAGAAATGTTTGCTGCGGATATTATCACAATGGACGAACTCAAAAGAAATGTCCGCTATTGATGAGGGTATGCGAAGTATTGATGAGGAATTAAAGCGTATGATGAAATTCAGAAAAGCCACGCACATTGATGATATTCATAAAGATATTGAACAAATTCTCATGCAGAACGAATATACAAACGACGATATGCGGCGGATAATTGAAAAGATAGTTGTGTATCCTGATAAGTCGGTGGAGATATTTATGAAGTAAAATATAACGTTGATAAAGGTAAAAAATTGTGTTATACTTAAATTATACAATACGGGAGGCGAGAATATGTTACTGACAAACGGTAAAAAAGAATACCAATAGGCTATGAAGATTTCAAACAGCTTATAGACAGCGGCTTTATTATGTTGATAAGTCAATGCTTATCTATGAACTTCTGCATAGCGGCGGACAGAATAACTTAATAACTCGCCCAAGACGTTTTGGAAAACACTGAATTTTAGTATGCTTAATATTTCTTTTTGATAAATGAAAAAGATAATGCTTATCTTTTGACGGACTGAAAATATCGGAGCATTATGAAGAATTGGCTATGTACAGAAATACTCACCCTGTTATTACGTTGTTTGAAGTGCGAAGCAAGGTGATTACGATAGGCGATTTACAGTCTACGACATGAAATTCAATACCAATTCAAAAAATACAGCGATGTATTGAAAAGTGAAAAAATAGATGTGAACGACAGAAAGAGCAGAAGAAATAATGGAAAGGATGCCGGATACTGTTTTAGGTGATTCAATAAAGCTTTTGTGCTTATGTCAAAACAGTATTACGGTGTAAATACGATTATTCTTATTGATGAATATGATGTCCCGCTTGAGGACGCATATTTTCGATATTATGATAAAATGGTTCAATTTAT
>SCPP01000652.1_pt1 | contig 11010 bp, 16 predicted proteins | sample 6106811 | NCBI WGS metagenome assembly SCPP01 (sample SAMN10720449, study PRJNA508395) | human gut metagenome | isolation source: Participant 2 stool, 15 month | host: Homo sapiens | collected 2018
AGCCGCGCGGCATTGGCGGTCTCGTCGGCGTTACCATACAAAGCCGAGTCCGTCATGCAGGACCTGACCGTTGCGTCGGACGTGACAGTAGCGGGTCTGCTTGTGGACAAGGACACGCAAACCGTTACAAACACAGCGGCAGACCAGAAGGCCGAGAAGGCCCGCTACGCTGCCGCGGCGGCTGAGCCGGGAAAAGAACTCCCTCTGGCGCAGTGTCGGCGTGGGCGGCGTGTTCGGCACGGTGGACGCTGCCCAGATGAAAACAGACAGTAAAACGAACATCGTCAACAACGGCTTTGTGACCGGCAACGGCTTTACGGGCGGCGTCGTCGGCAACCTGTTTACGACGGACACCAGCGTGTCCCAGAGCCTGACGGGCCTGAGGAACAACGGCACGGTCAGCGCGGGCGCCAACTATAAGGGCGATACCGCGGGCGATGCGCGCAGCCTGGTGCTGGGCCAGTTCTTCGGCGGCATTGCGGGCTACGGCAGGGGCGTGACCCTGCAAAACTGCAACAGCGTGACCCGCAGCGACCTGACCGAGACCCAGCTCAAGAAGCAGGTCGAGGCGGGCTCGACAAAACCGGCATTGACCGACGCCAGCCCCTCAAGGGGTGATTTCGTCGGCGGCCTTGTGGGCTACGGCAAGAAATTGTGCTGAACGGCTGCAAGACCGGCAAGGGCTACGTGCTCGGTAGCCGGTTTGTGGGCGGTCTGGCTGGTGGCTTTACCGGCAGCGGCGTACACACAGAACGATACGAACAGCAGTGACGTCTTTGGCAACCGCTACGTCGGCGGCATCGTGTCGGTCAACGGCGGCAGCAAATCAGCGGCATGACCAATACGGGTCTGGTCGCGGCCTTTGGAAGAACGCGGCCTACGTCGGCATCGTCGGCGTCAATGATGCCGACTGGGGTGGCAGTGAAGACAAGACTGCCAAAGCCACCGTGCAGAACTGCGCCAACCGTATGTCCGGCGACAACGCCACCGACAGCCGCCGCATCAACCTGTTAAAGGAGCTGAGCAGCTCCGCGGGCAGCTCCGCGGGCGGCTGCGCCGACTACGTCGGCGGCATCGCGGGCTGCAACGGCAAAACGGTGTTGTGACGTGGGATACAAGCACCCGACGCTGGGTGCCATCCTGTACGGCAACAACTACGTGGGCGGCGTGGCCGGTTATAACGATGTAAATGCGAAAATCTCCAACACCTCCGGCCAGAACCTGACCATCAGCGGCCAGATCGTGGCGGCGGGCAAGGCTGTCGGCGGTATGATCGGCCTGAACTGCGCCTCCACGCTGCCCTCCGCCACTGTGAAGGTCAGCCGCGTGGCGGGTCAGCAGCTTGTCGGCGGCGTCATCGGCGCAAATATGCCGGTGGGCAGCTTCACCGTGGCGGACGACGGCGCGTTTATAACCAATGTGGCCTCGGGCCGCGTCGAGGCCGACGCCGTCGCGGGCGGCATCATCGGCTACAACCGTCTGCTGGCGGACAAGCCCGCAAACGTCACGCTGGCGGCGCTGCTGCCGAAGATTGACCAGAACACCGGCGTGCTGACCGACAGCACCGACGCGAATACGGCGGACGGCACAATTACCCTGACCGATTTTAAGAACGAGCTCAATCTGCAGGCCGACATCTACGTCGGCGGCATCGTCGGCGCAAACGACGCCGACACGAAGCTGACGATTCAAAGGCAGCCAACGGCGCAACGCAGAACGCCCTGTCCGTCGGCGGCCTGAACCCGTCCAACAACGGCGCGTTTAAAGACGGCGTATCGCTGAACGCGCTGGCCGATGGCCGCTATGACTTTGCCACCGCGCGCGGCGCACTGGCGGGCGGTATCATCGGCTATGCCACACCCAACACAACGCTTGAAAACTGCACAAACTACGGCACAGTGGCTCACAAGTGCGCCGCGGGCGCTTTGCGGGCTGGAACGACGGCACGATCAGCGGCGGCAGCATGGCGGCGTCCCTCGGCAACCGTGAAACCGGGTATACCTATCTGGGCGGCGTTGCGGGCGTCAACGGCGGTCGTATTCAGTCTGCCTACGGCGCAGGGCTGCGCCGTGCGCGGCGGCTATGTCGGCGGCATTGCGGGCGTCAACCTGGGCGGTGACGCTGCGGCAAGCAAGGGCCTCATCATCTGCACAGAGAACAACAGCACTGGCACGGTGGAGGCCAACCAATATGCGGGCGGCGTGGCCGGTGCCAACGTCGGCAATATCTCGCTGTCCGGCAAGCTGCAAAGCAGTGTCACCGCCAACAAGTATGCGGGCGGCGTGACCGGTATCAATACGACGTATAACGCCTATAAGGGCAGCATTTGCGGCGCTGAAAACACCACCGGCGCGGTCAGCGGCAGCGTTACTGCCGCCAACTACGCGGGCGGCGTGACCGGTACGAACAGCGCCGAAATCACCCGTGTGAATAACTACGCCTCGGTGCGCGCCAGCACACAATATGCGGGCGGTATTGCGGGCGAGAACGCCGCGGGCGGCAAAATCAGCGCCTGCGTCCATGCCCAGAATCGGGTCTACGCCACCAACGGCGGGCGGGCGGCATCGCGGGCAATAATAATAAAGACGCGCTGATTGAGAATGTGCAGGTCAGCGCCGCCGTCACAGCGGCCAACGGCACGGCGGGCGGCGTCACGGCCACGAACTTCGGCATCATCGGCCAAGGCAGCGAGCTGGAAAGCAGCAGCAGCGTAAGCGGCTGCGATCACCAGCGTCGGAGCATCGGCGCTGTTGCGGCGTACAACAGCGAACGCGACCATCCGCAACGTCAGGCTGGCGGCAAACGCCAACGTGCGGTTCAGCACCCGGCGGTCACCATCGGCGGCCTTGCGGATGAACATGAACGCAGGGGGCACCGTCACCGGCTGTCGCGTCGGAAACACCGTCACGCTGGGCGGCTGGGCATACCACGGGACACGGTCAGCAGCACCGACGTTCTGCTGAACCTTACAAAAATCTTGATAAATATACAAATTTGGGCGGCGTCGCAGGCCAGAACGACAGTACCCTGGATCAGTGCACCTATTCCGGCACGATGGGCGGCAACGTTGGCAATAACGGCAGCATCAATGGCGGTGCGGCGAGCGCGGGCAGCACGATGGGCGGCATTGCTGGAATCAATAATAATTTGATTGAAAACTGCAGTCACGCACATAAGCCTGCAGGCCCAGGGCGCTTTCAACGTTACGGATACCCAGACCGCGGACCAAAAGCTGCAGAACGCGCCAGTCACGTGGGCGGCATTGCAGGCTGCAATGCAAACAAAGGCATCATCCGCAGCAGTTACATTGCAGCGGACAGCGGCAGCCTGTTGCGGCACGGTATGGCTTTGTGGGCGGCGTCGCGGGCTCTAACAACGGCACTATCACGGGCAGCGGCAGCAAAAGCGCTGGTCAGCGACGAAAAGCAACACCCGCCCTTGTTGCTGGGTTAAAGTGGCTGGGTGCGGAAGATGCCAATGCCGGCATCAACAGCATGGCGGCAGAGCTGACCACAGGCAAGACCTACGCAGGTCTCAAGGGCGTTGACACTGTGACGGACAAGGGCTACACGAACGTTTACAACAACACAGGTCTTGCCGCCAATGATCTGCTTGTCGCCCTGCGCGGTAATAACAACAGCGAGACCGTCCGTGCCGCCGGTTATCTGGGCGGTCTGGCGAACTTTAACTCTCCGCGGTACAATCGACACTTCCGCCACCGGCCAGTGGTTTGTCTATTCTGACAATGCGACAACGGCATCCACCGTCGGCGGTATTGTCGGCCAGAACGAATCAACGTCACAGACAAAGCGTGCTGGACACTGTGGTAAACGCTGTGCCGCCGTGCGCCAGTTTACGCGCGTGTTTGATGGGGCTAAGAACAAGGACGATACAGACAATGACAGCATTTACAAGGCGAAAATCGTGTTGTTGTCCATGTGGGCGGTGTCATTGGCCAGCAGCAGAACCGCAGCGATGATCGGTGGTCTGTCAGCAAGGTAGTCAACTGCGGCAGTGTGTTCAACAGCCGCTCGGCCAACGTGGGCGGCGTGATCGCTATTGGCTGGACTACGGCGGAACCGTGCAGAAATGCTTCAATTTTGGCAAAATCACAACAAACACGAACGACAAAACAGCGGTTACGGTGCAGTCGGCGGTATTGTCGGCTTTATTGACCAGCTATTTCCGGCGGCACCACAAATGTGCTTTCCTGCCGTAACTACGGTCAGATTTGGTATAAATCAAACGGCGCAAATGACTGCGCGGGCATTATCGGTAAAATCGAGATGAAGAAGCCCACCGATATTATGACGCTGAACATCATCGACTGCGTCAATAGCGGCGCAATCAAAACGCAGCGTCGCAGCGAGTCGGCATTCTGGCATGGATCGGCCCGTGGAATGGAGGAAGAATTGACAACGTTACGGTAAATATTGACCGCTGCCGAAACCTTAATACAAACTTTACGTGTGCCGGAAGTGATGACAGAAGAGTCGGCATTGTCGGCAGCCGCGGCGACGAGTAGAGGTCGAATAAAGCAACTAATGTCACAAACTGCTTTGCCACGGTTGGGGTTGGTGCAAGTTGGTATCCTATTGCCCATATGCGGAACGCAAACGAGAATGTCACCGGCCACGGCGGCTATTATGAAAATTCCGAAAGTGCAGGCAAGGCTTCTTTAAGAAAGATTCCGTAAACTGACCACGACAAAACCAGCCGAAAAACAAGTAACTGGGATAGTCCACAACTATGAACCGGCCTACAAGGAAACAGCGTGGAACCGTCCTCGAAAAGTAAAGCACATCGTCTGTACATAGGCTATAACGTCGATGACAAAACCTATCCTTATATTGCGTTCCTGCCCACTTTGGCAGACGATGGGAACGGCGCAGCGTACAGTCTGTGGTGGATTAGCGGTCGTACATCTGCGGGCTCGCCTGCCAAACCAAACTCTGCCTATATCAAGACCGACGGTAAGAAAGCCTACATTTTCGATGATACCGGCGCGGGCAATGATACCAATCCCGGCAACCAGAGAGCGACTGTGATGCTGCAATTCGGCGAAGCCGCGAACAGTACGGACAAATCGGACAAATCAGACGTTGATATTACCGACATCACCGACGAGGTCATCCAGAACTACTATAAGTACGTGCTGGACAGCACCAAGCCAGCCAAGCCGGGAAAATCGACGTCAAGGCCAGCCAGGTGCAGGACGCGGACAACAACGTCTATGGCCGTTATAAAGTGACGTGGGGCGAGCCGAGCGACAGCGACAAGAACGCCAGCCCGCCGCTTACTACCGTGTTGAAATTCTGCCCTGCGACGCCGCAGGCAATATCACCAGGGCCGCCTACCTGACTGCTGACGTCTACCAGCGCAGCTATACCTGTGGCTGATAAAGCGTGGACGGGTAACTTCGTCGTGCGTGTAACGCCCTACAATACCAACAACGACTCGAGTCTGGCTGATAACTTCAACACCAGCGGCGTGCAGACCTTTATGCGCCCTGCCGACACCGGAGATTGAGTTCCGGCTGGTAAAGCGGAATAACGGCGGCTTTGACTGGAATCAGTGCCAGACGCCGGATGAAAAATCGAGAGAATTCAAGTATGAGGTTGTCGCGGTGCTGAAAAACTACACCGAATACCCGACAGACGAGGCATGGACCGTTAAGCTGACCGATGGAACGTATAATTATTATTTTGCACAGAATGGCAAGCAGTACATCCGCCTGACCCAAAATTTGGAACGCACTTTGACGCTTACGGCGTTGGCAACCCGGACAACAGCAGCAGTACAAAGTATCTGCGCTCGGCCCAGTACAAGTCAGAGACCTATCTCCCGTCCCAGTGGCGTGACCACAACGGTGACTCCGGCAAGGACGAGGACGGTCTGCCGCTGGGCAAGCTGAACAAGGACGGCGACACGGGTTTGTGACCTACACCGGCCAGACAGCGGAGAGCTTTGAAGCAACCGTGAAGTTCAGCTTTACCCGGGGTCAAGAGCGACAGCAGCGAGCACGGCAGCCCGACCTACCGCGTCATGCTGCTGGCAAAATATCTGGGCAATGACGAAGTCAACGGCGTATCTTTGAACGGCCAGTACATCACGCTGGCCGCGCGGGAACATTGTGACGGAGTCTCCGTCACCTTCAACCTGAACAGCCTGCCGTCGGATGCCATGACGAACTACACCGACTTCCTCGTTGTCGCGGTGCCCGTCACCAGCGGCAAAGGGCGACATGAAGTATCGCTGGGATGCCACGGAGGAGGAAGTGTCACAGCCATCGCCAGCCATGCGAACGAGACAAACGACACCGGCAAAGAAATCTGGTGGAAGAACGGCTATGAGATCGTCCGCACGGGCGAGCACAGCTATACCTATGCCCATCTGACGCCGCTCTGCTTCTCCGACGTGAACCGCACCGATGACCCGAGTTGGGCTACACAGGCCACGGTAACGACCCGCAGATCATCTTCAAGCAGCTGAACCTGAATGTCCTAAAAGCCCCGACGCTGGCCGAAACCATTGGGGACGGCGTAGTGGATAACAACAATCAGCTGACCTACGTTCAAATGGACACAGGACGACATGAAGGCCGCGGACGCAGCCCCGACTACCAGATCAAGCTCTACGGCTTGACGAACGCGGACGGCAAGGTGACCGGTCAGGAGCAAATTGCGCTGAAGTACGGCGTCACCCTGACGCCGACACAAAATGGCAACAGCACCTGCCTGTCAACGTGGATACCATGCTGGCCAACGGCAGCGACAGCTGGCATATGACAAGGTCCGGCTCGAGGTCACCCGCGTGGCGGCAGCCGGCACCAAGGAAATCGGCGCGTCCGCTGTGGCGGATTACAGCGTTAAGCAGCGCCTGCCCGGCATCAGCGCGCCGAGCTCCATCACCCGCGTCAACGGCGAGACCGACAATGCGGATGCCCTGCTCTACACGGTCAGCTGGTCGCCATCCGACGACGCGCGCATTGGCTACTATTACCTGTGCGTCGTCGATGACGGCGGCAATACTGTGCTGACGCTGCCCACCACGGGCAACGTCGGCAGCCTGACGCTGGATCTGGAGCAGTATCAGGGCAAGGCATTGCAACCCGCGTCATTGCCCGCCGCAAGGCTGATAGCAATTGCTTTGACGGCCCGGACGGCGCGTTGAGCCAGTCGAGACCATCGTCAGCCGCGCCGCTGCGCAAGGTTACGGCCAGCAGCTTTGCGCCCGACAGCCCGAATCAGGAGACGTTCCTGAACGACCTCAAGCTCAACATGACGCTGGACGCAACCGCACAGGGCAATGTCTACTTTACCGGCTATATCTTCAGCGATGCGGACAAGTATACAGAAATTGCCAATCTGGCCAAGGCTTGGCAGGACGAAGGCACCGGACAGGCCAAGTACGAGGCCCAGCAGGAGTTGACCAAAACTGGACGAGATGCTGGACGGCGGCGACGCCGAGCTGGTCATCCCGACGGACAACCGCACGGTGGGCGGGGCGCCAGCGTCAACGACACCACCGCCAGCTATACCTTTGTGCCCGACGGCAACGGCTTTACGCTGACGCCCGACCATGCAAAACAATACCTGCTGCCCGCGGTGCGCGTTATGCCCACCGACGGCACGACAGCGTCGAACTGGTTCTACTTCCTGCAGGATGCCGCAAAGGCACAGCTGCCGGCCATCACGCTGGACGCCCCCGTGGACGAACCGGAACGCACTTGGCAATGCCGTTTACGCAGGAGGTCAACCTGTACAACGACCCCGAGTTTGCCGTCGAGCGCGGTAAGGCCTCGCTGGAGCTGCGCCGCTTTACGGTGGAGTGGACCGCGGTGAACAAGTACACCCAGGCCGACGGCACGGTGCGCAACCTGACCAACAGCTATACCTTTACCGTCACGCCGCTGGACAAGGACAAAAAGCCCTACATCATTACGGTGACGACCTACGACAGGGACGAGACGGACACAGACGGCACCACGCATAAGCGCGGAAATCAAAACCGTTACCAAGACCTATAACGACAAAACGACAGAGATTGCGAAGCAGACCACCGTTGTGGACGCGGAGACCAAAGAGACCCGCATCTGGTACGACCTGAGCGTTGAGCCAGTGACCGACGAGAACGGCAACGTGACATGGAAACAGAAACCTATGACGTCACCGGCACGGTGGAAAGGACGGCGGTACGCTGTACTACAAGGCACAGACGGTTCCCATGCTGGAGCTGGTGCAGGAGGACGGCGCCGAGCCTGTTTACCGCATCACCCTGCCCGAGCTGCAGGAAAAGGTGCAGGACGACTCGCTCGAGCTGCAAAAGTTCACCGCAAGTGTGACGCTGCAGACGCTGGCGCACTCGTATGACAACGGTAAGACCGTCGAATCCGGCATGGTCAAGGTCCCCGTCAACGAGACGAACACCGCCGATGCGGCGGAGGATGCCAGAGCATGGACTCCGCGGAGAGCGTCGCGCCCGCCGAGACCGCAGAAAGCACGGCGGCGGAAAGCGCCCCCGCAAGCGTGCCCCGGTCCTGATGCGGGCTCGTGCGGCACTGCCCATGGCGACCCCGGAGACCGCCGCTGCCCCGATGAGACGGACGCGGCGGAAACCGCGCCCGAAACAGATGGAAACAAACAACGCATCGTAATTTTATTTCAGGAAAGAAGGTGGCATTATGCACCGCAGAGCACGCAGCATTCTGCGCGGGGAGCAGGGACTTTCGATGATACTGGTCCTCTGCATCGGCGCGCTGTTTGTGGCTCTGTCTGCGGCACTGGTGTACGCGGCGTCCGTGTTGACGGCCAACGCTAACCGCCAGCTGCTGGAACAGGAAGCCTACCAGCTGGCAACCAGCTTTTCCGACGTGCTGGAAGGGGAGCTGAACGACTATGACCCAAATGACCGCGACAGCAAGACATTTGCGGGTTCGTCAACAATGAATTTATGTTCTCGGTGAGCTACGGCAAGGACATCTATGATTTGGAATCCCAGCCATTCGTGTTTGAGTTAATGAAGGGCTCCACCGCGGCGGCAGATGGTGCTGATTCTATCACAATCACATTACGCCGCCGCCCGGGCGAGGATGTAGATGATTTGAACCTAGGCGGACAGGGACAGTATGTTACGACAGACAAAGAATGGCAATCATTCCTGAGAGACTGGCAAAGCACGGACTATAAAGTAATAGATTTGCAACTGGATGTAACTGTTACAGCGAAGAAGGGGGAGAACAATTCTCCTTTACACGAGTGTATGACAGACACATCCATTACCCGATTGATTACTATACGATAGACGGGCAAACAGCTCATTATAGTTGGACTTCTGGCACGAACCAGTTTACAGTTCCCGGTGGTTCAACACTTGTCATTGATAAAATGACACAACGGTTCATACAATTGTGCCGCACTATGATACGCGGCAGCAGGACAAAACGACCATTACCTACACCCGCGGTGTTAAACAAAACGCCAGCAAAACACAGGAGTGACCCGCTATGAGACACATTTTCAAAATCGGCAAGGGGAAACGATTGTGGAAGTGCTTGTGTCGTTCCTGCTGCTGATGATTTTACGTCGATGTTCGTCGTTTCGCTTGCGGTACGCCCGCGCCATGTCCCAAAGGCCGAAACGCTGCGGAGACAGCCTATGAACTCTGCGCAAAGTTATACGGGCCTAATGACAAAGAGCCGACATGGAACGATGACGGCGCGGCGCAGGATATGACGTTCGGCAACAATGACTTCACGGTTAAAGGTGTGCAGCTACAAAGCACAACGCCAGAAGTGAAAGTGAGCCAAAACGGCACAGAAAAGACTGAGAAATACGTGTTCCACCGTTACTGCAACAAGGAGGAAGAAGGGACGACCAACCCATGAAGCAGCGTTTGAAAACCAGAACGGCACCACGCTGGTGGAGCTGATCGTCTGTATGGTGCTGCTGTCCATCCTGACGCTGGCGGCGGTCACGCTGATACGCGCCAGTGCCCAGGCCTACCGGGATATCCCGCTGCAGACCCGCGCGCAAAATCTGGCCGATGCGCTCATTGAGACGATCCGCGGCGAGGTGCTCGAGGCGAACGGCTATATCCGCTTCACCGACGGCGCGACAATCCCCAATGATACTTGATAAAGATAAAGGATATGACAGCATATTTAAAGAAAAACAGGGGTGAGTGACGGTACAGCACTGGAATTTAGTGTTTATCCCAATCACATCGAATTGATTGATAAAGACTATGTACCGCCATTAACAAAAGTGACGGGACACAACTGCTGAAACAGAACAGGCAAATGCGCTGAACGGCTACCTGCATGCGGTTTTACCAGCAGAGTGGTACAGATAACAGCCCGCAGCACACTGCAACAGATGAAAATACCAAACAAGTGACGCAGAAATACGTTGCTTACGCCTATACGACGGCGTACCCCAAGGACGCTTACATGGGGTTGTACATCAAGACTTGCACTTTTATGCTCGCAGTTATCAAAACCCAAAATGGAAGTAAATATGCGCGTGTTACCGCAATTACGGTAGTGCTGACGATAGCTAAAAAGGATGCAAACGGTCAGAGTGTGACGCTTTGTACGCAAAAGCAATTATTGCACTGCCGGGCGAACCTGTGTATATTGAGAAACCCGGCACCTGGGACGGCAAGGCATCGTCGGAGTCGTGAGCGGTGCCCTCCGGGACGATTTTTGAAAAGTTTATTACAATCCCGGCGGATGCACTGGACAAATTCAAATGGACTCGTTATACTTTAAAACATGAATACCTGTGCCGGACAAAATGCAGGAACGTCATGGGCATCAGAGCAGAGAGGATGACTAGGATGGCAACAATTGAAATCAAAATGCTGGGCGGCTTTGAGATCCGTGTGAACGGCAAGCCCGTGCTGGCACAGCTGGCGCAGTCCCGCAAGGCAACGGCGCTGGTGCAGTATCTCGTTTTGCGGCGCGGGGAGCGCGTCTCCCACAAAAGGTACTGACCGATACCCTGTGGG
>SCPP01000011.1_pt1 | contig 10962 bp, 13 predicted proteins | sample 6106811 | NCBI WGS metagenome assembly SCPP01 (sample SAMN10720449, study PRJNA508395) | human gut metagenome | isolation source: Participant 2 stool, 15 month | host: Homo sapiens | collected 2018
TGCCAGCAATCGTACAATTCCAGATATTGGAACTATTAAAACGTAGAGATATGACTATTTAACCTATTAGCTATTACACTAATAGTATACTAAACAAAGCAAATACTCATACATTTAACGGAAGAACCGCTTTATACCCCATCTTCTTCCTCTTCAGCAGAAGCGTTGGTATCCAACTTTTCATCCTTTGATATAGAGATACTACCCATTCGGGAAATCTTAAGTACCAGAGGTACATATTCATCGCTGGTAACATCAGGCGACCAACACTGCGAAGTAAAGATAATCACCTTCTGCTTTCACATACACAATACCGAGCAAAGCACCCATGTCCTGTGTATGTTTGTCAATATAGGATGTGAAATCTTTCTTTGTGAAAGTACGGCTAAAGAATTCTGAGCCATCGCTTCTCAATACCTTAACCGAAATTCTGTTATCATAATACTTGGTGTTTTCGTCCAACTGGAGAACCGGAAGTTCCTTGTCAGAACTACGCTTCACCACCACTTTATAATGGGAACCAACCCAGTCAGCCTCCCTGGTCTGCTCATAATCACTCATTTTCTGAGTAGCTTTGTTCACAACCTTAGCCACCGGTTTAGGAGCAATAATGATATTACTCTTCTTCTTTTCTGTACAAGCCGTCAAGCTAGAAATAGCCAAAAGACCTATTAATATATAATCAATTCGTTTCATTCCGTTATTTTTTTTTACTGCAAAGTACATTTTTCTTTGAAATAGCCAAAGAAAAGAACCGAAATCTACATTCTTACACAAAATCAAACGCAAAAAGGCGCCTACTTTCACAAGCAGACGCCTTAACATACCTAAATACTAACTAAACCTGTTGGCGGAATTAATTTAGTGCATACTTAATTCTGCCAATGGGCTTGTCGTTAATGAAGTTTACGTATTGCAGAATGGTAAGTGCACTAATTTTGCCAATGATCCTGGCAAACAAACCATTCGTTATTTTCGCATAGTTCCTGATGACCAAGAACTGGTCTGTAAGTTGTGAGAATATTGTCTCAATCCTCTTTCTTGCCTTTGCAAACGGAATGAATGTCGGTTTCCAATCCTTTTGGTTGAGCCGATACGGACACTCCAGTCTTATGTGTGCGGTTTCGAACAAGTCAAGCTGTACGTCAGCTCCAATATACCCTTTGTCACCATAGATGCTACAGTCGTGATAAGTATGTTTTACATCCTTCATATAATGGAGGTCCGCCACACTTGCCTTTGACAGATCATAGGAATGGATAACTCCACTTAACCCACAGAGAGCGTGTAACTTATAACCAAAATAATACGTGTTCTGCGAAGCACAGAAGCCGAAGTCGGGAGCTTGCGAGAAATTGCCGGTACGTCCCATCTTGCAACGTTTTCCTCTTGCAACCCTACAGACCTCTATCGGCTTGGAGTCAACAAAGAATTGTTCCTCTCCGCCATCCATTTCCATGGCAATCCGCTTGCGCAGTTCCTCACACAGGCCTGCCGTTTTCTTCCTGCGGTCATTGAACTGTCTCCTTGATATGAGATTAGGAATGTTGTCCTTGTACTCTTGCAATTTATAGTCGAACAACCACTTCTCACTATCAATGCTCTCGGTCTCTGCCGTCAAGGATAGCGCCACCACTTCCAAATCCGAAAACTTGGGAACAGGACCACGACGTGGAACATTACCCGATTCATTGACGAGATTTTCAGAGAATTGCTTGCATATCTCGAGTATTTTGACGAATTTTGTATAAAGGTTGTACATACGATGGTTTGGACTTAATGTTTTGAACACCACTAAGTTACTAAAAATCAGCGATATGTGCAACTTTTTACTCATATTTATCAACTTAAATTAATTCCGCCAACGGGTTAACTAATAAATTTCCTATTGAATCTTACACGATATAATAAAAGTTCAGTTTATGAATTCTAATCGTAACTTTGACGAAAAGAAAATGAAAAGGTTTAATCAAGATATAAAAAAAAGTGCTTTTTCTGCTTTTTTTTTCATTTCTTAGCAAAAGAACATCAAAAAACATGATTTTGTTTTGTTTTTCGAACAATTTGCCGTACCTTTGCAGCATAATAAAGACATTAAGTATGAAAAAGAGGTTAATATTTATCATTTCTGTATTTTTTGCCTTCATTTCATGTTCGCATCAGCAAACAGAAAGAAGGAGCAAGTCATCGACACAATACCTGTGATGGTGATGCAGATACAGAAATGCAATCGCTTATATACAGCAGAAGCTCATGTTCATAAGATTATAACACATGATGACCAGCTTAATCTGAAGGGCTCACTGTTCAAGAAAGACTTTAATATTCATGTTCCTGGCTCAAACCGCAAGGTGGCCATTCCGATGGATGCGACATTAAAAGCTTATGTAGACTTTTCAGGATTCTCTGCTAAGAACGTTAACCGACAAGGCGACAAGATAGAAATCATCTTGCCAGACCCAAAAGTGATGCTCACCAGCAGTAAAATCAATCACGAAGGAGTAAGACAATTCGTTTCACTCACCAGAAAGAACTACAGTGATGCAGAACTGTCACAATTCGAACAACAAGGCAGGGAAAGTATCATTCGCGATATACCGAACCTAGATATTCTTGAGCAGGCACGCCAAAGTGCAGCAAATACCCTGATTCCGATGCTACAGGACATGGGATTCGCTGAAGAGAATATCAAAATCAGTTTCAGGAAGAAATTCACTTTCAACGATCTGAAGACTCTTCTGGATAAGACAACTATCGAAAGAATCACTAAGCGAGGAGAACAATGATATGAAAAGAATACAAATCATCGTACTATTAGCACTGATCCTTATTCTGGGTGGAGCCTTCTATTGGCTCACCAAAGACAACGAGGTCAGCGTGGTACAGGAAGATAAGACAACCCTCTCACCCACTCAGGTAGAAAGCATCGAGAATATCGGTCAATGGGAATTTCTATCTGTAAGTGATGAAGAACTGATAGATACAATACGCCGTGGCTTTTGGCGACGACCAACTGGTACGTATCTATTACGGAACGTTGCGCTTGGGTATCGATATGAAGGATGTAAAAAAAGGATGGCTACAAGCCAGCCAGGACAGCATCGTTTGCACTTTACCTCCTATCAAACTGCTAGACCATAACTTCATTGACGAAGCGAAGACCAAGAGTTTCTTTGAAGAAGGCAAATGGACAGGCAGCGACAGACAGGCTATGTATGAGCGTGCTTATCAAGCCATGAAGAAACGTTGCTTAAACCGCACCAATATCTATACTGCACAGACGAATGCCAAGACTCAGTTTAGAGAGATGCTGAAAGCAATGGGATTCAAAAACGTAAAGATAGAATTTGAGAAATAACAAGGTTATAATACACAAGTAACTGCGTTATCAGGTATAAAAAATATAGATATAAGATAAACATAAAATTTTTAAGAGATGGATGCAATAAACGATTTTTTCACCGCATTTAGTTCATTCCTCTGGGGATGGCCTATGATTATCCTGCTGTTGGGAACCCACATCTTTCTGACCATCCGCTTGCGCTTTCCACAACGCAAGATTTTCAAGGCAATCAAACTGTCTGTAAAGAAAGACAAGAATGCCACAGGAGATGTTTCACAGTTCAGAGCACTGGCAACAGCACTGGCAGCTACAATTGAATGCAACATCATCGGTGTGGCTACAGCTATCGCTCTTGGCGGACCAGGAGCCGTATTCTGGTGCTGGTTAACCGTGTCTTTGGTATTTCTACCAAATATGCCGAAGGATTACTCGCCGTAAAATATCGCGTAAAGACCAAGCGAGGCACGATGTTGGGTGGTCCTATGTATGCCCTGGAAAAGTTGGGCTGGAAATGGCTTGCAGTCCTGTTCGCCCTCTTTGCCGCATTGGCATCATTCGGAATCGGTAGCACAGTACAGGCAAATGCCATCTCTACCCTGGTAGAAAACCAATACGGCATTTCTCCATACATTACTGGAGCCATCGTTACAGCTTTAGGAGCAGCTGTGATTCTTGGAGGCGTGAAAAGTATCTCCAAGGTTTGTGGCATGCTGGTACCTTTCATGGCACTCTTTTATGTATTAGGCTGCATCTACATTCTCTGTGTAAATCATGCTTATTTATTGCCTGCCATCCACGTAATCTTTGACTCAGCATTCACGACTAAGGCTGCAGGTGGCGGCTTCGCTGGAAGTACCGTGATGATTGCAGCCCGCTATGGTATAGCCCGCGGATTGTTCTCTAACGAAAGTGGTCTGGGTTCGGCACCTATCGTTGCTGCAGCAGCCCAAACCCGTAACCCTGTGCGTCAGGCATTGGTTTCATCTACGGTACCTTTTGGGATACTGTCATCATCTGTGCCCTTACAGGTCTCGTCATCACCTCAAGTATCATAGCATATCCAGACATTGACTACCATAACGGAGCAGCACTCACCAAGGCTGCCTTCAGTAAGATTCCATATATCGGACTCCGATATTGACCATCGGACTGGCAACATTTGCATTCAGTACGACATTGGGATGGAGTTATTATGGAGAACGGTGTGTAGAATATCTGAAAGGCAAAAAGTGGATGCTCTGTTTCCGCATAGTCTATATTGCTACTATCTTCCTGGGTAGTGTCATCAGTCTGGGACTGGTTTGGAACATTGCCGACTGCATGAATGCTTTAATGGCCATACCAAACCTTATCTCCTTGCTCTGCCTGAGTGGTATCATAGTGCATGAAACCAGAAAGTATCTGTGGAGAGACCAGTTAGATAAAGACATGGACGAAAAAGAAATAGAGGAATTAGAATAAAAGATACAGAAAGGAAATACCCTGAAAGGGATAAAAATACAAAAGCTGAGAGTGTAAACTAAACTGTGTCAAGCTACAATAAAAGTAGTTTAACACAGTTTTTATATTATGGACAACTTAGAAATTGATTACAAGAAAGCAGCTCAGCAGTTGCGTAGTGGTGAAGCCTTATTTGGCAAGGACGGAGCATTAGCTCCATTGTTAGAGCGTATTCTCAACTCAGCTCTCGAAGGTGAGATGGACGCTCATTTAAGTGAAGAGGAACGCTCTTCCGGCAACCGTCGTAATGGTAAGATGAGTAAGAAGGTTCAAACAAAATATGGTGAGGTCACTATAGAGACTCCTCGTGACCGAGACGGAACTTTCCAACCTGAGACCGTAAAGAAGCGTGAGACTATTCTTGCCAATGGCATGGCTGACCAGATTATTGAGATGTACGCCATGGGCACCAGCACACGTGACATCAGCAGCTACTTTGAGCGTGAGTTCAACACAACTCTATCAGCCGATACTATCAGCTCTATAACAGACCGTGTATTACCCGAAATCACCGCCTGGAAGTCTCGCATGCTCGATCCTGTATATGCCATTTGCTGGCTTGATGCTATCCATTATAAGGTAAAGGATGAGAATGGCAGAGCTGTCACACGAGCCATTTACAACATTCTTGGTATCAACAAGGAAGGCCAAAAAGAACTGTTAGGTATGTATGTGTCTAAGAGTGAAGGAGCTAACTTCTGGCTAGAAGTTCTTACGGATCTTCAGAACCGTGGTGTTCGAGACCTCTTGATTTGTTGTATTGATGGTCTCAAAGGCTTCCCAGATGCCATCAAAGCGTATTTCCTGAGAGTTCTGTGCAGCTCTGTATTGTCCATCAGATACGCAATTCTATCAAGTATGTTGGCAGTAAGCATCAAAGGAGTTTATCAAGGATTTAAGAACAGTATATGGTGCAGTAAACAAAGACTCCGCTGCAGCTAATTTAGACCTGTTAGAGTCTAAGTGGGGAGAGATGTACCCAATTGTCATCAAGTCATGGCGTGACAATTGGGAACGTCTGACAGAGTATTTCCAATATACTCCAGCCATCCGTAAACTCATTTATACGACCAATACGGTTGAGGGGTATCACAGACAGGTAAGAAAGGTCACAAAGACTAAAGGGGTCTTTCCTACGGATAATTCTTTGGAGAAGCTTGTGTACTTAGCTTACCGCAACATCCGTAAGAAATGGACTATGCCACTGGCAAATTGGGGACAAATTTCTCAACAATTGGCAATAAAATTTGGAGATAGATTTAAAATTATGTAACTTTGCAGCCGAAAAGGCTTCCCTGCTGGGGGCATGCCCCCAGCAGGGAGTGGGAATGAAAGTTAAGAACAAGCCTTGACACAGTTTAAATTACACCCCCCAAAAGCTCGGTATTGCATCACTGCAGACCGAGCTTTTATTATTAAATCAACAAAAACTAATAAAATATCTTTTCTAAAAACCAAAAAACCTATTCGCTATGAACTTATGGTGCAAAGATACTACCATTTGCGCAATAAACAGCACATTTTCTGTTGATTTCTATACTTTTTATTGGGCAAACGTTTGCACAGTTTGCCCTATCAGATTACAATTTATACTGAAGATGTTTCATTGCATGACCACCCCAAGTGGTATCATTGACATATTGGAAACCAACCTTCGTATAGAGACGCTCCGCTTTCGGATTGCCTTTATCACAAAGCAAACCTACAGCAGGAAGTCCTAATTCTCTTGCGCGAGAGATAGCTGCATCCAACAGTTTAGATGCAATACCTTTTCCGCGGTATTGGTTAGAAACTGCCAAACTATCCAAATAGAACTCACCTTCCTCTGTTTCAAGCTCCATAGCCGAATAGTCTATTCCAAAGCCACGATTGCAGCCTCAATAAAGCGCTTACGTAATCTTTTGACGTCAGCACCATCGTATGCAACCAAGATGCCAACAAGAATGCCATCAGTAGACATAGCAACCAATGTATTCTTATAACTATACTGACTGTCCTCCATCTCTACAAGTTTAGTCATCATACGGTGAAAATCAACCAATGTATGCTGAGGACCAGCAAAATTTTGGCAACACTGCGCATTCATCGCCTCCATGATAAGCGATGCGATATGCGAAGCCTTGTCAGGCGTAGCCTGTTCTATTTGAATTTTCATTATATTGTTTTTATTTTATTGTTTTATTATTGTTATTTCTTTCATGTTCCAGCATCGTGAGGAAATTCTACAATTACTTTTTCATGATTGCTGATTGGCTTTGATGCCTTATCGTTTACAAAGTTACGTATATTTTTGATAAGAGCAAGTTTTTATATTTTTATTCGAAAATTTTTTATTCGAAAAAAGATGTATCTTTGCCGCAGGTTTTGAAGCTAAATTTCTATTACTAGTATAATAGAGATACCCAAATCCCTTGGGTCCCAATGCTTCAAAACCTTTTTCGTTTTAAGAGCGAAAAAAGAGGGTGTGTCATAAATCAGGATAATAGTTGGTGTATAACAGTTGACTACCGCATGCACAACAGGTGTTGTGCATGCGCATATCAGCTGTTATGCAAGCGCACAACAGCTGTTGTGCGACCGAAGATACTGACTGTCTCAACAACATATCCTATCTCTTTCAACAACTTATTCTATCTCTTTCAACAACATATCCTATCTCTTTCAGCAACATATCCTATCTCTTCCAGCAACACAACCCATATTTACCAACGACAAGAAGAGGGTGAATCATAAACTTATGACACATCCTCTTCGCAATATAAATCCTTAATGTTTTGTTTTTCAGAATATTACTATAATCACAAAGCTACAGAAGCATCCTTTAAGTCTACTGCCTGTGCCTTGAGGGTTCCCTTTCCTTTATCACAACGACACATTTTCCGAAGAATGCCTTGCGATGTGAGTCGGTGAAACGCTCCAAAGAAGTCTGACATCCATTATCTGTTCCCAGAATCATTGGCGTTTTCAGGAAACCATGACCACTTGCATCCTGTTCTCCTGAGACAGAGAAGAAAATCTGGTTATCTGCGTTCGGACAGAGATTGCCGTCTTTATCTACCACATTCACCTCTACAAAGGTAGTCGGATCTGAAGAGCCAAAAGCCTGACAGCCCTGATAGGTCTTCTTCAACACAAGATGATGAGGAGCTCCTGCTGTCTTTATGACCTGCTCTCTAAGAACTTTACCATTCTTTCTGGCTACAACCTTTACTTCTCCCGGTTCAAAGTTTACGCGCCACATCACATGATATTCAGTACTCTTTCTGAAAGCATCGCCTTCGTTCTTTGCACCGTAGACTGTCTTCTTACGGATGCCCTGACTCTTACCATTGATAAAGAGTTCTACCTCATCGGCATGATTATAATAACACCACATGTCGATAGTCTGTCCCGGCAGCCAGTTCCAATGAGGGAAGAGATGAAGCACATTTTTCTGGCTCCACTCACTCTGATACATATAATAGCTGTCTTTTGGAAGACCTGCCAGGTCGATGATGCCAAAATAACTGCTACGGGCAGGATAAGCATAAGGAGTAGGTTCACCGATATAATCGAAACCGGTCCAGATAAACTGTCCGCCCACAAAGTCGTTGTGCTTCACCACATCCCAGGTTTCTTCGTGGGTACTGCTCCATGAGGCGTGGAAATTATCATAAGCCGAACACATAAACGAAGGATCGGTATAAGGCAACCACCATTCCTTTGGCGCAGTATAAATGCTGTCGCTAGGCATCATATAGTAGCCACGAGTCTGCAAGGCAGAAACACTCTCCGACAGAATGAAAGGCTTGCCAGGGAAATTCTTCGGCACATCCTTCACCCACTGATGGTGATAATTGAAACCTATAACATCAATAGCCCCACTCTTAAAGAGATGATTCTTCGGGTCGGGCTCATTGCAGCCAGCAGTAACAGGGCGATAGCTCCAAGGATCATACTCCTTCACGATTTTTGCCAGATGCTGGGTAAGAAGCGAATTGACACTCAGTTCATCGCTATGTGCCAAGGTTGAAGCATCATGACCGGCATTCAGAATCAGGTTAGCCTGCTCCAGACTGAGCGTATCAGCAGCCACATCCGACCATTGTTCGAGAACTTCATTACCGATACTCCACATGATGATACTTGGATGATTACGGTCGCGCTTGATGAGATCTGACAGGTCTTTCTTATGCCATTCATCGAAGAAACGGGCATAATCGCCATTCGATTTCTTGCGGCGCCACATGTCGAAACTCTCGTCCATCACGAGGAAACCCATCGAATCGCACATGTTCAGGAGTTCTGGTGCCGGAGGATTATGACTGCTTCGGATAGCGTTCACGCCCATATCGCGAAGGATGGTAAGCTTACGGTGCATCGCATCTTCATTGACAGCAGCACCCAGGCAACCGAAATCATGATGCTCACAGACACCATTAATCTTGATATTCTTGCCATTGAGGAAGAAACCCTTCCTTGCATCAAACTTCACATCGCGGAAACCGGCAGTTGACGTAGCAACATCCACTACCTTCCCATTTACTAACAGCTCGCTCTTGACGGTATAGAGATATCCCTTTCCGATGTCCCAAAGATGCGGATTCTTCACCTTGAGTTTCTGTTCCCGAACACCCTGACTCTTGGCTACGATCTTTCCGGCAGCATCATAGATTGTATTACGGACAGAGAGTTTCATTTTATTACCGGAAGCAGCGAAATCCACCTTCACCCTGACATCACCCTGTGGAGAAGTTGCTACATACTGTCCCCATTGGGGAATATAAGCAGATTTCATGGTTTTGGTGAGCCAGACATGGCGGTAAATACCGCAACCGGAATACCAGCGGCTGTTAGGCTGGTCGCTGTTGTCTACCTTCACCGCAATGACATTATCACCCTTCTTATTAATATAAGGTGTAAGATCATACTCGAATGTACTGTATCCATAAGGGCGGGTTCCGAGTTTATGCCCATTGATATACACGGTAGAATTCATATATACTCCATCAAAGGTGATGGTAAACCGGTCATACTTTTCCTTCGGATTCACCGAGAAGTGCTTACGGTACCATCCGATGCCGCCCGGCAATGCACCACCACTGGCTCCCGAAGGATTCGAAGGAGAAAAGTCGCCCTCTATCGCCCAATCATGAGGAAGATTCAAACGGCGCCAATGTCCGTCAGCATACTCCGATTTCTGCATACCGGCACTATCGGCTAAAACGAAAAGCCAGTCTTTATCAAAAGACTGATGTTCGCGGGCGTTCAACTGATGAGCTAAAAGCCCACTCATCAAAACTACGCCCAATAATGTTTTCTTGTTCATTCCTATCATATAAGAAATCCCACAGATAGCACAGAGTTACACAGATTAATCTTTTCTGAGAATATAAAAAAAAATCTGTGAAATCTGTGTCATCTGTGGGAGATTAGACTACTTCAGTTTTACAGTAACTGCCTTACCAGCATACTTCACCATCTTGCCCTTAGGCGCCTTGGCGAGGCTGATACCCTGCTGGTTGTTATCACTAACAAGTACGATATTGAAACGACGCTTCTGGAGCATACCATCGAAAGCACCCTTACGGGCAGCGATAGTAACGGTCTTCTGAGCATCATTATACTTGAAGTCTATCATAGCATACTTACCCTTCTCGTAGTTGTAGTTGGTTCCCTCATCCTCATAGAGTGTATAAGAACCGTCCTTGCCTGCATAGACATAGAGGTCGATGAGCTCAGCCTTCTTCTGATCACTCCACTCCATCTCTGGACCCACAGGAAGAATAGAACCCTCTGGAACAAAGACTGGAATCTTATCGAAAGGCGCATCGGCTACGATTGTCTGTCCATAAACAGTGCTTACCTGTATAGAAATCATACCAGCCCTTCTGCTTAGGAAGATAAACATTGCGGCTGTACTTCTGATACTCGCCTACAGGACAAGCCATGAGAGCAGGACCGAACATCCACTGGTCTTTGATGTCGTAAACATTGTCATCGCCGTTGAAGTCCATCACCAATCCACGCATCATCGTATAGTCCTTGAAATGAACCATACCCGCCATACTGTAGAGGTAAGGCATCAGACGGTAACGGAGTTTATCGTAAGCCACGATGGTCTTGTAAGCCGGATGATC
>SCPP01001293.1_pt1 | contig 10936 bp, 10 predicted proteins | sample 6106811 | NCBI WGS metagenome assembly SCPP01 (sample SAMN10720449, study PRJNA508395) | human gut metagenome | isolation source: Participant 2 stool, 15 month | host: Homo sapiens | collected 2018
GATGAGCTCGTCAAGAAAAATATTCCGATCGTGCGCGAAGAAATGCCGCGTGAAGAAGCCATCGACTTCTTCAAGGCTTTGGGCGAACACTACAAGGCTGAAATCATCTCTTCGATTCCTGCGGGTGAAGTGATTTCGCTCTATCGTCAGGGCGACTTCGTGGATCTTTGCCGCGGCCCTCACGTGCCGTCAACGGGCTGCCTCAAGGTACATCACCTGATGAAGGTGGCGGGCGCCTACTGGCGCGGCGACAGCAAGAACGAAATGCTCCAGCGCATCTACGGTACGGCCTGGGCGACGAAGGATGAGCAGAAGGCTTATCTCGAGATGCTCGCTGAGGCCGAAAAGCGTGATCACCGCCGCCTTGGTCGCGAACTCGATCTCTTCCATCTGCAGGATGAGGCGCCGGGCATGGTCTTCTGGCATGCCAAAGGCTGGGCGCTCTGGCAGGTGATCGAGCAGTTCATGCGCCGCGTCTATCAGGATAATGACTACGAAGAAGTGAAAGCTCCTCAGCTGCTTGACCGCTCTCTGTGGGAGAGTTCCGGTCACTGGGCGAAGTACCGCGACAATATGTTCACGACGGAGTCGGAGAACCGCTACTACGCGCTCAAGCCGATGAACTGCCCCGGCCACATCCAGATCTTCAATTCGAAGCTTCGCAGCTACCGTGATCTGCCGCTGCGCATTGGTGAATTCGGTCAGTGCCACCGCAATGAATCTTCGGGTTCGCTCCACGGCCTCATGCGTGTGCGCGGCTTCACTCAGGACGACGGTCACATTTTCTGCACGGAAGATCAGATTCTTGCCGAATGCGAAGCCTTTACTGCGCTCGTGCAGAAGGTCTACAAGACCTTCGGCTTCACTGACATCGCCTACAAGGTAGCGACTCGCCCGGCGATGCGCATTGGTGAAGATGCCGTGTGGGACAAGGCCGAACATGCTCTGATGGCGAGCCTTGATGCGCTCGGCATCAAGTACGAAGTGCTCGTCGGCGAAGGCGCCTTCTACGGCCCCAAGATTGAATATCACCTGAAGGACTGCCTCGGCCGCTCCTGGCAGTGCGGCACCGTGCAGGTGGACTTCCAGATGCCGGGTCGTCTTGGCGCTGAGTATGTTGCCGAAGACAACTCCCGCAAGATTCCGGTGATGCTTCACCGCGCCATTCTGGGCTCGCTCGAGCGCTGGATCGGTATGCTGATTGAAGAGTTTGCCGGCGCCTTCCCGGTGTGGCTTGCTCCGATTCAGTGCGCTGTGACGTCGATTACCGACAACCAGGGCGCTTACGCCAAAGATGTTGCTGCAAAACTCCATGCTGCCGGTCTCCGGGTTCAGACGGATTTGCGCAGCGAAAAGATCAACTATAAAATTCGCGAGCTTAGTCTGCAAAAACTTCCTTACATCCTCGTAGTGGGTGAAAAGGAAGCACAGACGGGAACGGTTTCCGTGCGCGCCCGCGGAGGCGAGAACCTCGGGGTGATGTCGCTCGACGCCTTCATCGAACGCATTTCAACGGAAAACCGCGAACGCACCCGCTGATCGGGTGTTTTAGCGCGCACAACGCTTAATTTTTGGGAGAAGAGCCATAGCTCAAGATCGCAAGCATCGGATCAATGGTGAGATCCGAGTTCCTGAAGTCCGACTGACCGGCGTCGATGGCGCCCAGATCGGGATCGTCCGCACATCCGAAGCCCTCCGCATGGCTGAGGATGCAGGGGTGGATTTGGTCGAGGTTGCGCCCAACGCAGTCCCGCCGGTCTGCCGTCTGATGGATTACGGCAAGTTCCGCTATCAGGAGCAGAAGAAGGCTCAGGAAGCCAAGGCCAAGCAGAAAGTCGTCCAGATCAAGGAAGTCAAGTTCCGTCCGGCCACGGATGAGAACGACTTCCAGACGAAACTGCGCAGCCTGAAGCGCTTCCTTGAGGACGGCGACAAGGCCAAGATCACGCTGCGCTTCCGCGGACGCGAAATGGCTCACCAGCAGTTCGGCACTCAGCTCATGGACCGCGTCCGTGAGGAGCTTGTCGATATTGCTCAGGTCGAGCATGCGCCCAAGCTCGAAGGCCGCCAGATGATCATGGTCCTCGCTCCCAAAAAGAAGCGCTGATTTCACACACGCGGTTTTGCATTGATGTAGAATCGCGTTCCTTGACGAGAGGCCGGAAGGTTTTGCCGGCCTCGAGTTTTCTATAAGTGAGCCTCAGGCCAGACAAGAGCCGTTCAAGATCTGAACGGACGCCCGCGGTTCATCCAATAAGAGGTAACGGCCAAATGCCGAAGATGAAGACCAAGCGCGCCGCTGCGAAGCGGTTCAAGCCGCGTGCCAGCGGCTCGATCAAGCGCGCCCACGCTACGAAGCGTCATATCCTTTCCCACCGCACGACGAAGAACAAGCGTCATCTGCGCGGTATGGTCACGGTGCATGAGTCGGACATCAAGTCCGTCAAGCGCATGCTCCCCTACGCCTAATTCAGAAGAAAGGAGTTAAAGATGCCTCGTGTGAAGCGTGGTGTGACGGCTCGTGCTCGTCATAAGAAGATTTTCACCTTTCGAAGGGCTACCGTCTGCGCCGCAACAACGTTTTCCGTGTTGCCAAGCAGGCTGTCATGCGTGCCGGTCAGTATGCTTATCGTGACCGCCGCGACAAGAAGCATGTGTTCCGCCGTCTGTGGATCGCTCGTATCAACGCCGGCAGCCGCGCCAACGGCCTGAGCTACTCGGTGTTCATGAACGGTCTGAAGAAGGCCGGCATCGCCCTCGACCGCAAGGTTCTCGCCGACATGGCTGTGAATGACAAGGACGGTTTCGCCGCCCTCGTTGCTCAGGTCAAGAACGCCTGATTCTGCGCAAAGAAAGGAAGCTCCGGATCCGCGAGGGTCACGGAGCTTTTCGAGCATTCTCAGAGAATTGCTTGTAGAATTCTAACTTCTCCGACGGCTTCTGCGGAGGGTGCGGTCACTATTAGGGCGCGCTCATCGATCTGAAGCCGTTCTTCGTGTTTATGTTTTCGGTCTTGGGCGGTTCAACTGCTGCGGCTGAAAACTGCAGATGCAAAAACGGACGACTCCCTGTCGGGAGGCGCTGTGAGACGGGAATCTGAGCCTGAAGGGCTCTCAAGAGGCTTTGAGCAGGGAAAAAGAAGGAACGACGCAGCAATGCGTCTTTTTTACATCCTTCGATGCTCAGTCTCTCTTTTTCTCGCCGCAGGTCCTGCACCGACATTCGATGGCGTCCGCCAGATTTTTCAAGTTTTGGAATTCAAAATGCAGGAACTTTCCGAACTCATCGAGTCCGCGCAGCGTGAATTCGCTGAGGCGAATGCCGCTGCCGCTCTCGAGGACGCCAAGGCACGCTACCTCGGCAAAACGGGCAGCCTTACGATGCTCATGAAGGAGCTCGGCCGTCTCGCTCCCGAAGAGCGCCGCGCTCGCGGTCAGGAAATCAACCGCGCCAAGCAGCAGGTTGAGGCCGCTCTCAATGCACGACGCGAAGCGCTCGCTGAAGAAGCGCTCGCTGCCAAACTCGCCCAGGAGTCCATTGACGTGACGCTCCCCGGGCGCATGGACGCCAGGGGCGGAATCCATCCCGTCATGCGCACGTGGATGCGAATTGAGGAAATTTTCCGTTCGATCGGCTTTGATGTGGCCGATGGTCCTGAAATCGAGAGCGACTGGTTTAGCTTCACTGCTTTGAATAACCCGCCCAATCATCCGGCCCGCTCAATGCAGGATACGTTTTATGTGGACCGCAATGATGACGAAGGCCGCCCGCTGCCGCTGCGTCCGCACACCTCGCCCATGCAGGTGCGCTACGCCCGTACGCATCAGCCGCCGATCAAGGTTATTAGTCCGGGCCGTACTTATCGCGTTGACAGCGACGCGACGCATTCGCCCATGTTCCATCAGGTCGAAGGCCTGTGGCTCGATACCGACATCAGTTTTACCGATTTGAAGGGCGTGTACAGCGACTTCCTGCGCTGCTTCTTTGAGACGAATGATCTCGTAGTCCGCTTCCGTCCGTCCTACTTCCCGTTCACTGAACCTTCGGTCGAAGTCGACATGATGTTCACCAGCGGACCGCGAAAGGGCAAGTGGCTCGAGATTTCGGGCGCCGGTGAAGTGCATCCCAATGTGGTGCGCAATTACGGCCTGGATCCCGAGAAATACATCGGTTTTGCGTTCGGCTCCGGCCTTGAACGCCTGACGATGCTTCGCTACGGCGTCGACGATCTGCGTCTTTTCTTTGAAGGCGACCTTCGCTTCCTGCGTCAGTTCAACTAATCCCCCGAGGCATAAATGATTTTCACTGAAGAATGGCTGCGCCAGTATGTCAATCCGGCGCTCGGCACGGATGAGCTGGCCGATGCCCTGACGATGGCGGGTCTTGAGGTTGAAGAGGTTCGTACCATTGCGCCGGCCTTTTCCGGCGTCGTAGTGGGTGAGGTGCTCTCTTGCCGCGATCATGAGAATTCGGACCATCTACACGTCTGCGAAGTCAATGCCGGTACCGGCGAAACGCTGCAGATCGTCTGCGGCGCACCGAATGTCCGTGCCGGCATCAAAGTGGCCTGCGCTACGATCGGTGCCGTGCTCCCCGGCGACTTCCGCATCAAAAAGAGCAAGCTGCGCGGTGTGGTTTCGATGGGCATGCTCTGTTCGACGCGCGAACTCGGCATCAACGAAGATCACAATGGTATTTGGATCTTGCCCGATGATGCGCCGGTGGGCGTCGATATCCGTCAGTACGCACGTCTTGACGATGCCAAGATCGAACTCAAGCTCACCCCCAATCGCGGCGATGCGCTCTCCGTGGTCGGCGTCGCACGCGATGTGCATGCGATTACCGGTGCGCCGCTCACGCTGCCAGCGATGGATCCGGTTGCTGCCACTTGCTCCTGCACGCTCCCGGTGGATGTTCAGGCGCCCGACCTTTGCGGCCGCTTTACGAGCCGAATTCTTCGCGGCCTGAATGCTGCCGCGCCGACGCCGGATTGGATGAAGGCGCGCTTGGAGCGCTGCGGCATGCGTTCGATCTCGGCTTTGGTCGATATTTCCAACTATGTCATGCTCGAGCTGGGCCGTCCGACGCACTTTTATGATCTGAAGAAGATCCCTGCGGATCGTTTGACGGTGCGTTGGGCACGCGAAGGCGAGTCCGTTCAGCTGCTCAACGGTGAAACCGTTGCTCTTGATCCCTGGTACGGCGTTATCTGCGCGGGCGATGAGCCTGAGTGTCTGGCAGGCATCATGGGCGGGGAGTCGTCTTCCATCAGTACGGAAACGACAGATCTCTTTATTGAGTCCGCCTTCTGGTTCCCGAAAGCGATTCAGGGCCGCTGCCGCAAACTTAATTTCTCGACCGATGCGGCCTACCGCTATGAACGCGGCGTCGATTTTGCTTCAACGGCCGAACATCTCGAATACATCACACGGCTCGTGCTCGACATTTGCGGCACGCCCGAAACGACGGTAGGTCCCGTTGCGGATGTTCAGACGGCGCTGCCGACGCGTGCTCCCGTGAAGATGCGCGTTGATCGCTGCCGCAAGGTGGTCGGAGTGGAAATCCCTGTCGAATCGATGGAGACAAGCTTCAAGCGTCTCGGCTTCGATTTCACCTATGACGACGGCGTCTTTACCGTCGTTCCGCCGTCGTTCCGCTTTGATATTGAAATCGAAGAGGATTTGATTGAGGAAGTGGCCCGTCTTTACGGACTCGAAAAACTCCCGGATCGTCCGCCGCTCGCCCGCAGCGCGATGAAGCCGAGCCGCGAAGAGCGGCGTGATCAGCATGCGCTTCGCCGTGAAATGGCCGAGCAGGGTTACCAGGAGCTCATCAACTTCTCCTTTGTGCCGGAAGACTGGGAACGCGTTTTCGCAGGAAACGACAGCCCCATTCGTCTGCTCAATCCGATCGCGTCGCAGCTTTCGGTGATGCGTACGCAGCTTATCGGCGGTTTGGTGGATATTCTCAAATACAATCTCAACCGCCGTGCCGAGCGCGTGCGCGTGTTTGAGCTCGGCCGCGTCTTCTTCCCCGATCCTTCGATTGAAGAAGGTCCGTGGACGGTGAAGGGCGTTCGCCAGCCGCAGCACATTGCGGGTCTCGCCTATGGTGATGCCGATGACAAACAGTGGGGAAAACCCGCTCGCCGCGTCGACTTCTATGACGTCAAAGGCGATCTCGAACGCTTAGCGGCTCCGATGAAGCTGCGCTTCGTCAAGGAAGCGTTCCCGGCACTGCATCCGGGACGTTCGGCAGCTGTTTATTTGGGCAGCAAGCGCATCGGTTTTATCGGCGAACTTCACCCGAAGGCGGCACAGGCGTATGAACTGCCGCATGCCCCGGTGGTTTTCGAAGTCGAGGTGCCGGCACTTCTGGATCGTCCGCTTCCGAACTACGTTCCGGTGAGCAAGTTCCAGTCCGTTACCCGCGACTTGGCCGTCGTCGTGCCTGCGGAAATGGAAGTCGAGAAGCTCTTTGATGCGGTTGCTGCGGCTAAGAAGAAGGATCTTCGTCTGGCGCCGCTTGCCAACTTCAAGCTCTTTGACCTCTACCGTCCGCAGGACGCACTGGATACAGTTGCTGAGAAGTCACTGGCCTTCGCCATTGAACTTTCAAGCCGTACCGAAGAAGCGCTCACCGACGAACAAGCTGACGGCGCTGTGCGAGCGATTCTCGAAGCGCTCGAGGGCGTGGGAGCGCATCTGCGCGCGTGATTGACCTTGAACTATTTCGAAGGGAGTTGCATGATTCCCTTCGAAAGACATAATTCTCAATTGACCGCTAGTGAATATGACTGAAGAATTTGAACTGACCGCCGCTGAGATCTACACGCTCAATAAGGCAAGCCTGGCAGAAGCATTGGTCGATCATGTCGCAGGACTTGATCGTCCTCATGCCAAACTTATCGTTGAGACCTTCTTTGAACTCGTCGCCGAGCATCTGGAAAAGGGTGATACGGTGAAGATCCCGGGTCTCGGCAACTTCTCGGTTCGCGACAAGGTGGCTCGCCCGGGCCGCAACCTGAAGACCGGCGAAACGGTGACTATCACTGAACGCCGAGTCGTCACGTTCCATCCGTCGGGAACGCTCAACAGCCGAGTGACAACGAATCTGATCGCCGGCGGCGAAGATTGATTTGACTTTTTAGGGAGGGTCATATAAACTCTCCCTTCTGTTCGGGGCGTAGCGCAGCCTGGTAGCGCACTTGCATGGGGTGCAAGGGGTCGCGAGTTCGAATCCCGCCGCCCCGACCAGAAAACCAAAATGAGGTCATCGCAAGATGGCCTTTTTTGTTGTCTGAATACCCGCACACCTCAGCGTTTCCAGGGTTTCAGGAATGAAAACGGGCAGCAAAACCCGTCCTCTTGACATGTCTAGACATGTCGCCGGCCCACAGCTTAAGCACTAACAGAACATTGACGGGCAATGCGGGGAGACCGGCTTGGCAGCAGGCGGCTGCAGTTAGGCGGTATGTGACGTTTTGATGACGGACATTCTTCGCTGTCACACAATATTCATAAGAGATTCACGGCTGAGTCAAAGCCGACTTTCATACTTCGACCCGTGCGGAAAAGAAAACGCACACCGAATACATCTCTAGAAGTTGGAAGTTGGAAATGACTAAAAACATGATTGCCGTTCTCGGCGCTCTCGCTGGTTTTGCCGCTGCCGCCGCCGTTCATGCGGAAACCGTTACGGTTAACGGCTCGACGACGGTTCTGCCCGCTATGCAGCTCACGGCGGAGGGCTTCATGAAGGCCAATCCGAACATCACCGTGACGATCTCCGGTACCGGATCGGGCAACGGCATCAAGGCGCTGCGCGACGGCATGACCGACGTTGCGATGGCTTCGCGCGACATGAAGGATAAGGAAGTCAAGGACTTCGCCGATCACAACATCAAGACCGTGCGTTACACGGTTGCCCATGACGCCATCATTCCGGTCGTCAATCCGAACAATGCTGTCAAGGGTCTGACGATGGCTCAGCTCAAGGACATCTTCGCTGGCAAGATCCGTTCCTGGGATGAAGTTGGCGGTGCCAAGGCTCCGATCGTTGTGGTTGGCCGCGACTCTTCTTCCGGCACCTTTGAGTGCTTCCAGGAATTGGTGATGGGCAAGACCCGTGTGTCGCCCCGCGCTCTGATTCAGGCTTCGAACGGCGGTGTCGTGCAGGCCATTGCTCAGAACCCGAATGCTATCGGCTACATCGGCGTCGGTTACATGGATAAGCAGACGCACCCGCTCACGATGAACAACGTGAAGCCGGGCATTGAATCCGCCAAGGATAAGACCTGGCCGATCGCCAGGGATCTTTACCTCTTCACGGCTGACAACGTGAAGGCCGAGGCGAAGAAGCTGATTGACTTCATGCTCTCCGCTGAAGGTCAAAAGGACGTTGAAAAGGCTGGTTTCGTGCCGGTTGCCGCCAAGTAAGACGGTTTTAGCCCTCGGGAAGCTCGGCGCTTAGGGCGTCGAGCTTCTGTGATTTCAGTGTGACTATCCGGATTCCTTCACTATGGCTCTGCCTGCCAAACTTCAGGCTGACGTGAACTTTCGCCGCGGTCTTGCTGCCGCTGCCGGCGTGAGCGTTCTTGCGTTGGCTGCTATCGTCATCTTTCTCCTCAGCCAGGCGCTGCCGATCTTTGCTCACGTCTCCCTCAAAGATTTTCTTTTCTCAACAGAGTGGTATCCGACGGATGATCCGCCAGTTTTCGGCATTGGGGCGCTGATTGCAGGTTCTTTGGCCTGTGCTGCGCTGACGACGCTGATTGCGGTGCCGTTCGGTGTTCTGACAGCCTGCGCTATTCATGCAGGCATGCCTCCGGCACTCTCCCGCATTGTGAAGCCGCTGATTGAACTCATGGCGGCGCTTCCGTCGGTCGTCATCGGCTTTATCGGCATGATCATCCTGGCTCCCTGGCTGCAGGACATGTTCGGCATTGCGACCGGTCTGAATCTGTTCAATGCCTCCATCATGCTCGCCTTCATGTGCGTGCCGACCATCGCTTCCATTTCTGAGGATGCGCTGCGCAATGTCCCGTCAGGACTGCGCGAAGCGAGTCTGGCGCTTGGAGCAACCCGCTGGGAAACGCTTCTCAAGGTTGAGCTCCGCTGGGCTATGGGCGGTATCGCCACAGCCGTGATGCTCGGTATTTCCCGCGTTATCGGTGAAACCATGGTTGTACTCATGGTGGCCGGCGGCGCAGCCATTATTCCCGAGTCGATTTTCGACCCGGTGCGCCCGATGACCTCGTCGATTGCTGCAGAAATGGCGGAAGCAGCCGTCGGCGGCGAGCACTATCACGCGCTCTATGCGACGGGTCTCGTGCTCTTCATCATTACATTTGCCTTCAACCTCTGCGCCTGGTATGCGGCTCGCCGCTTCGGACTGGAGAAGAAATAAATGAAGTCAGCAGCTTTGCGGCGCTTCTATGAAGCCACGGGCTTCACGGTGATGCGCGCCGCAGTCCTCATCAACATTGCCGCACTGCTCGGCATCATCGGACTCATTGTCGTCAATGCCTGGCCGGCGATGACGTGGGAATTTCTGACGGAACCCCCGCGAGATCTGATGACGAAGGGCGGCATTCTGCCCTGCATTATCGGCACATTCTGCCTGGCGCTAGGTGCTTTGGTCATCGCTCTCCCGCTCGGCGTGGCCAGTGCGGTGTACCTCAAGGAATACAGTCAGCCGTCCGTCTGGGTGACATTGACGCGTCTTTCGATTGCAAATCTTGCGGGCGTTCCCTCCATCGTCTTCGGTCTCTTTGGCCTCACGTTCTTCGTCGTTTTCTGCGGCTTCGGCGTGAGCCTGCTTTCGGGCATCCTGACGCTGGCCGTGCTGTCTTTGCCGATCATCATCAACACGACCGAAGCAGCACTCTCACAGATCCCGCAGGACTGGCGCGAGGCCAGTCTCGCGCTCGGCGCCTCGCAGCGTGAAACCACGCTCAAGGTGGTGCTGCCGAACGCGCTGCCCGGCATTCTGACCGGTTCGATTCTTGCGCTTGCCCGCGCCGCCGGCGAAACGGCCGCGATCATGTACACCGGCAGCGTTTTCTTTACGCCAAAGGAAGGTGTTTCGCTGTTCGACCCGGTAATGGCGCTGCCCTACCACATCTATGTGCTGGCGACTTCCGGCACCAGCATCGAAGCGACGCGGCCGCTGCAGTACGGCACCGCACTGGTGCTCTTGATTCTCGTGCTCCTCATGAGCTCGGCTGCCATTGTCATCCGCGAACGCCGTCGCCGCTGATGCGGACGATCCTCCAGTGAACAGAACATATTGAAGAGCTTCAAATGCCTTTGATTCATCCCGAACATCTCGATCAGCTTGCCGTTCGTGAAATGCCCGAACCCAAGATCCTGATCTCCGACCTTAACGTCTACTACGGCAACTTTCACGCGCTGAAGAACGTTTCGCTGCCCATTCCCAAGGGGTGCGTAACGGCCTTCATCGGACCGTCCGGCTGCGGCAAATCGACGCTTCTGCGGAGTTTGAACCGTATGCAGGATCTGTATCCGGAGCAGCGAGCCGAAGGCTCCATCCGCATGGGTGATCTTGAAATTCTGGATCCTTCGATCGACGTGACGGCGCTGCGCAGCCGCGTGGGCATGGTTTTTCAGCGTCCGACGCCGTTCCCCATGTCGATTTACGACAACGTGGCGTACGGTGTGCGTCTGCGCGAAAAGATCGCCAAAGCCGATCTGGATGAGCGCGTTGAATGGGCGCTACGCAAGGCGGCGCTCTGGGACGATGTGAAGGATAAGCTCACTCAGCCCGGCACCTCGCTCTCCGGTGGCCAGCAGCAGCGTCTGTGCATTGCTCGCGGCATCGCCGTGAAGCCTGAGGTACTGCTGCTTGACGAACCTTGCTCGGCGCTTGACCCGATTGCCACCGCCCGCATTGAAGAGCTGATTGACGAACTCAA
>SCPP01000447.1_pt1 | contig 10912 bp, 22 predicted proteins | sample 6106811 | NCBI WGS metagenome assembly SCPP01 (sample SAMN10720449, study PRJNA508395) | human gut metagenome | isolation source: Participant 2 stool, 15 month | host: Homo sapiens | collected 2018
CGAGAAAGGAGCAGTTTATGCCGAGACCAGTAAAATGCAGGAAAGTCTGCCATTTCCCGAATGTTTTAGAATTCTTCCGGCAGATACTGAGAAAAAAGTACCTATTGTTCTGACGGTAGATGAGTATGAGACAATTCGTCTTTTGGACAAGAAAGGCTATAGTCAGGAGCAGTGTGCAGCATCTATGCAAGTTGCAAGAACAACAGTTCAACGGATTTACGAGCTCGCCAGGAAAAAAATAGCAGTATATGCACTTATTGATGGATATCCGCTTAAAATAGAAGGTGGGATTTTAGAATCTGTGATGGTCAGAGCAGTAACTGCAAGCCTTGGAGGATGTTATAAGCAGGAGATATATCAAAATATGCAGTAGAAAAAGGAGAAGGTATTATGAGAATAGCAGTAACATATGAAAATGGACAGATTTTCCAGCACTTTGGACACACAGAGACATTTAAGATTTACGATGTAGAGGAAGGAAAAGTAGTACATTCAGAAGTAGTAGATACAAATGGAAGTGGACATGGCGCATTGGCGGGAGTTCTTAATGCATTGAATGCAGACGTTTTGATTTGTGGCGGAATTGGAGGCGGCGCACAGACAGCTTTAGCGGCAGCAGGCATTAAGCTGGAGGAAGGAGATGCGGATGAAGCAGTAGAAGCTTTTATCAATGAAACACTTGAGTATAATCCGGATGTGAAATGTTCTCATCACGAGCACAACCACGGGGAAGGACATATGGCGAGCATGGATGTGGAAGTCACAGTTGTCATTAGAAGGATATAATTATGCTAGCACGAAAGGATGCGTCAAGGTAATGGAAGAATTATCGTGATACATTCTTTTGTATTATTTGATAAAATGGCAGATTACATTTTCAATATGGCAGTTAAAGCCCGTGGAATGCTGTATCAATCGCTACAGTGATTAAGTATTGCATGCAGCTCTCTTTATATGTATGATTATGTCTATGTACGGGACATAAAATGATTTCAGGTAATAAAAACAAAAAACAGGTGGAAAATACAGAAGCGGAGGAAGTAAATGTTAGAGTCAGGAATCAAAGCACCGGATTTTGAACTGCCGGATCAGAATGGGAAAATGCATAAATTAAGTGATTATGCAGGAAAAGTAATTTTATATTTTTACCCAAAGGATAACACGGCAGGCTGTACAAAGCAGGCATGTGGTTTTTCCGAGCGTTATCCTCAATTCACCGAGAAAGGAGCAGTTGTTCTTGGGGTAAGTAAGGATTCCGTAGCTTCACATAAGAAATTTGAGGAAAAATATGGATTGGCATTTACACTTTTGGCAGATCCGAGCGCAAGGTGATCGCGAATGGGTATAAAAGAAAATTATGGAAAGGTTTCCATGGGTGTGGTAAGAACGACATATCTTATCGATGAACAAGGGATTATCATCAAAGCCAATGATAAAGTCAAAGCAGCAGATGATCCTGAAAATATGCTTAAGGAATTGGTATAATGAAGATCATATTGTCACCTGCAAAAAAGATGATTGTAGATACTGATAACATAGCACCGGTTGAACTACCTACCTTTATTGATAAGACAGCAGAGAGTATTAAGCTGGATGAAAAGCAAATCAAAAGAGGAACTGAAAGCTATCTGGAAATGTAATGACAAGATTGCAGAGCAGAACTTTAACAGATTGGAAAAATGGATCTTTACAGTAGACTTACTCCGGCTGTTTTAGCATATGAAGGGATTGCATTTCAATATATGGCACCATCTGTGTTTGAAATCCAGCAGTTTGAGTATCTGCAAAATCATTTAAGAATATTATCTGCGTTTTATGGCATTTTAAAGCCGATGGACGGAGTGACGCCTTATCGTCTTGAAATGCAGGCAAAAGCTGAGATTGAAGAAAAAACAAATCTATATGATTACTGGGGGGACCGGTTATATCATTCAGTAATTGATGACAGCAGGACTATCATAAATCTGGCATCCAAAGAATATTCAAAATGCATAGAAAGGTATCTATCGGATAAAGATAACTACATCAATGATTACATTCTGTGAATTGTCAGGTGATAAGCTGGTTACAAAGGTACCTATGCGAAGATGGCCCGCGGTGAAATGGTTAGATTCATGGCAGAGAATAATATTGAAAATCCTGTAGATATACAAAAGTTTGATAGACTTGGATATACTTTCAGAGGAAATCTGTCATCGGAGACGGAGTATGTTTTGAGCGAAAAATCATAAAGTAGAATCTGCGGACAAAATATAAAACGTCTGCTCATTGCCGGAATGGTGATGAGTATGGCGTTTTTGATGCCGAAAACGGGTGACGACCTGAAAAGAAACACAAAATGATTCATATAATGTATAATACATGAGAGAATATTGCAGAGAGTGATTCAGAATGTTTTCGGCGTTGTATTTGCATTTGTATTTTGTGCTATGTTTTATTTGTTTACGTCGAACAAAAGGAAACCGGGTGACCGCAGATGCAGAGTGAGGTGGATTGGAAAGAAAGTGGTACACGATGTCCGGTGGTCAGAAATGTATTGACTGAAAAACATTGAAATCAAAATTTACGGAGAAGACTATGATACGAGAAATTGAGAACAGAAGGAGTATAAGAAAATATAGATCCGATGAGATTGACAGGAGGCTGATCGAAGAGATCATATATAGTACTACTTTGCGCCATCAGCCAAAACCGGCAGCCATGGAAATTTATCGTATATCAGGAGAAGAGAAAGATAAACTGGTTGAGGTTATGCGCCATGGTATAAATTCAGAAAAAATCACTCATAAACTTATGCCAGAATGGGCATTTGCTATACCGGATGCTGAGAATACTGTTAGAGTTATGGAAGAAGCACCATGCCTTATAGCAGTGCTTAATACAAATCAATATACACCATTTGCAAGCATCGAGAGAGAAAAACGGATCGTGGAAATTTGTGATTCGCTATCGATAGGCGCTGCTATTGAAAACATGATATTGACTGCGACAAGTTATGGATTAGGTACATTATGGATTGCAAATACGTGTTTTGCATATAATGAGCTGATAGAATTTATCGGAACAGACAATCAGCTGACAGGAATTGTCGCCGTTGGAGCTGCAAATGAAGCTCCGCCGAAAAGGCCACGAAAAGCATTAAGAGATGTTGTCGAGTATAGATAAAGAAATCTTAGAGAAATTTTAAACTGCCAAACAACGAAGAGATAAAATTCATATTGGAGATGATCAGCTTTGAAGAAAGCATATGAGCAGGAAATAGAAATGTGGAACCAGGTTTTGAGGAATGTATACCGGTGGATCTGAGAAATCTGGATTTAAAGGTGGAACCCATGTTCGATGAAGCTTTGAAGTTATTTGCTGAAAAACAACGAAAATTTTGGATTTTGGGTGTGGAACAGAACTCGTTTGATGGAGTGATCCTGTCTAATGTTCTGGATGTAATGCCGAAGGACATATCAACAATCGTGATCGATGATCTGGAACGGGTGCCAGAAGATTCGCAGCAAGAAGCCGGATACTGAAAGAGAGTGTCCGGCTTCTTTTACGAGGTGCGCCTGATGGCGCACCTCGCAGATGGATATAAATTTCTGGGAGAACGTTTTATTTCTCACGGCAATATTCCCGGATCATTTTCAGAAAATCCTCGCATGCTGCGGCAGATACCGGTTTTTCCGATAGGCGGCGATGGTAGTTGTGAGGGCCGGTCTGTGGCCGACGGAGAAGCAGAGGGCGCGGTTTCCGGTGTACTGGTTTTCATAATGGAAATAGCTCTCCGGGGCGAAGGCAGCGACGACGCCGTCTATGGCCAGATGGATCGACATGGAGGAGTTTCTCGTGTGGAGAGACCGATGGATTGATGTTGTACTCTTGAAAGAGATCCAGGGAGATGCCACCGGTGTTCTGGTCCGGGTAGAGGAGAATGAAGTTTTCCTCTTTTAATAGGGAAAGATCCAGCCACGGGTAGCGGAAGCCGGGGCGGGTAATGGCTTTTGCGGCGAGAGGATGGTTTTCATGCAGGACCAGAACGATCTCCTCAGAGCGCAGGATCTGGTAGTCCATGGTCTCGGGAAATTCATGGATATTGTAAAGGGTCAGGTCGATGGATGAGGTCTCCAGACTGTTCTCCGCAATGAAATTTACTGCTTCCATGATATTTAAGGTCACATAGGGGTATCGTTTATGAAACGGTGCCAACATCGGTTCGATCAGCGTGCTACCCATCATGATCGGCACGGCGATGTTTAAGCGGCCGCGCTGGCGGTGAGCGATATCGTCGTATTCCTGCATCCACTCATCGCCGCAGGCAACGATCTGTTCGGCGTAGTGGAGGTAGCGTTCACCCATGTAAGTCGGGTAGTAGCGGTTTTCGTGGCGGCTGAACAGCGGAGCGCCGAGACGTTCTTCCAGGTTCTTTAAGTACTTGCTCAGGGACGGCTGGGAGATATAAAGGGATTCGGCGGCTTTGCCGATGCTCTGGTGGCGGGCGATCGCCAGGATATAGCGGGCTTCTTTTAATTCCATACAGGGGCCTCCTCATAGCTTTACTGCATAAAAATTATAGATAATATGTATTTGACGTATAGTATATCACTTTTTATAATGAATGTAAAATATAAGTGCAATTGATGAAAAAACAAATATTTATAAGAAACACTAATTAAAATTTATTGCGCACAGTTAAGAAGGGGCAAGCAAATGAAAAGCAGTGCATGGTGCATGCTGGTTCCGGGACTGGTGATCTTATTTCTGTTCCTGATGATCCCGCTGCTTCGCGTTCTGGTTCCAAGCGTGTTTACGGGAGATTACCCGTTCAGCGCGTACGTGGACTTTTTTAAGGACGAGTATTACAGAAAGATCTTTTTGAGAACCGTGAAGATCGCGGTCATCACCACCTTTGTCTGTATGGTGGGCGGTATCCCGACGGCGTATTTCATCAGCCGCTGTGATAAGAAATGGAGAGGACTGCTCTCTCTGCGTCGATCTTCCCGATGATGACGAACTCTGTTATCCGAAGCTTTGCATGGATCAATATTCTCGGCAGCAACGGGATCATCAACAAGGCCATGATCGCTATGGGACTGATCGAGAAGCCGATTAAGCTTTTATACACTGACTTTTCTATCATCATTGGTTCTGTCTACCTGTTCCTTCCGTTAATGATCGTAACGGTTGCCGGTGTTATGGAAAATATTGATGATGATATGATGGAGGCGGCACAGAGCCTCGGAGCCTCAAGAACGGAAGCGTTCATGAAAGTCATCTTCCCGATGAGCCTTCCGGGAATCATCGTCGGCGGTATTCTGGTATTTACCGGAACCCTGACCGCGTACACGACGCCGCAGTTATTAGGAGGCAACAGCAACATGGTCATGGCGACCCTGATCTATCAGAGAGCGATGTCCGTCAGTGACTGGACCGGCGCGTCCGTGATCGCCCTCATCATGATCGTTGTAACCCTGGTTGTGATCAAAGGATTTAACGCTCTGGCCGCACGGCTGGACCGCAGAGGTGAAGATTATGCGTAAAAATAAAGTGTTGACCATATGGGCAGCGATCGTATTTGCATTTTGATGATCCCGTTACTGATCATCACCGTAACGGCATTCGGCGGCGGAAGCGCCATCACATTCCCGATCGAGTCCTTCTCGACGAAATGGTTCGCGAACGTGTTCGCGTTAAAGTCTTTCCGCAGATCATTCCTGACCAGCCTTGAGGTCGCGCTCCTCGCGACATGCATCTCCCTTCTGGTCGGAATCCCGGCGGCTTACGCACTGGCGAGAGCCGGTTTAAAAGGAAAGCAGTTATTAAAGTCCATCTTCCTTTCCCCGACCATCGTTCCGGGAATTGTAATCGGCTTTATCATGTACCAGTGCCTGATCCTGACACTCCGGATCCCGGTATTTGCGGGACTTCTGGCAGGCCATTTTATGGTGACACTTCCGTATGTGATCCGCGTAGTCGGTTCTTCGATGGAGCAGTTCGACTTTTCGATCGAGGAGGCGGCGTGGAGCCTCGGATGCCCGAAGGGAGCGGCGTTCTTCAAGGTCGTTCTTCCAAATGTGACCTCCGGAATTTCCTCAGCATTCATGCTGGCGTTCATCAATTCCTTCAACAACATTCCGGTGTCCATGTTTTTATCCGGACCGGGAGTTTCCACATTCCCGTCGACACTGATGAACTATATTGAATACAACTATGATCCGACTGTATCGGCGGTTTCCGTACTTTTAATGGCAGCTACCGTAGTCATCATGGTGATCGTAGACCGCACACTGGTATCGCAGCCCTGGCGAAATAAGGAGAATATGACCATGGCTTTTATGAGTTTAAATGGAATCGACGTAAGTTACGATAAAAAGAAACAGATCTTAAAGGGGCTGAATCTGGAAGTCGAGGAGGGCGAGCTTGTATCCCTCTTAGGTCCCAGCGGCTGCGGCAAGTCCACGACACTCCGCGTCGTTGCAGGCTTTATCGACCCGCAGGGCGGAACCTTCACATTAGACGGAGAGGACATGACAAAGGTCCCGGTCCACAAGCGCCAGTTCGGCCTGGTATTCCAGAGCTACGCCCTGTTCCCGCACTTAAGTGTTTATGACAATGTAGCGTTCGGGCTCAGAACAAGAAAGATGGACAAGGACCTGATCGACAAGAAGGTCAGGGAGATCCTTGAGGTCTGCGGCCTGACAGAGCTTGCCGACCGTTTCCCGAAGCAGATGTCCGGCGGACAGCGCCAGCGAGTTGCCCTCGCGAGAGCACTTGTCATCGAGCCAAAGCTACTGCTCTTAGATGAGCCGTTATCCAATCTTGATGCGAAATTAAGACTTTCCATGCGTGTGGAGATCAAGAGACTTCAGAAGCGCCTTGGAATCACCACATTATTTGTTACACATGATCAGGAGGAATGCTTCTCCATCTCCGACAAGGTGGCTGTTATGAACGGCGGTGTCATCGAGCAGTTTGACACACCGGAGAACATCTATAAGAGACCGGCGACAGAGTTCGTCGCGAGATTCATCGGTTTCGAGAACTTCCTTGAGCTTGCGAAAAGCAGGACGGCGTTTATACAGCACCGGATGGAAGCGAGTTCTTAACTTCCATGGATCTCGATTGCGAGAAATTCGCGGGAACGATCCGCCCGGACGATATCTGTCTGGCAGATGATGTTCAGACAGAGAATGTCTTAAGCGGTAAGATCGGTGTCCGCACATTCCTCGGGAAGAGCTACCAGTACGAGGTTGAGACTTCCGCCGGTGTCCTGAAGGTAAATATGGAACTGACCATGTTTATAAAGAGGGCGAGGAGATCCGGCTGTATCTGCCGAAGGATAAGCTGATTCTCGTGAGAAGATAAAAATTAACTTAGTGATCCATCGCGGGGCAGAGATTTGTCAACGCGAAGAAATATTATCTCAAAAGAGAGAAAGAGGAGAAACCATGAAAAAACAGCAGCAGTTGTACTTTGCGCAGCAATGATGCTTACGCCTGCGGCGGCGCATCCACAACAGAGACCACAGCAGCAGGAAGCCAGGCAGCAGGCTCTGAGGCAGCTTCTTCCGCAGAAGAGACAAAGACAGCTTCCGGAGACGCACAGAAGCTCGTATTATCCACATACGGCCTCAGCGAAGATATCTCCGAAGAAGAGGTTTACACACCGTTTGAGAACGAGTTCAGTTGTGAGATCGTTACTGAGACAGGCGGCACAAACGACCGTTATACAAAGTTAGCGGCAGACCCGAACTCCACCATCGATGTGATTGAGCTCTCCCAGGCTATGACAGCGAAGGGCACTGACGAGGGACTTTTCGATACGATCGACTTAAGCAAGATCCCGAATGCTGAGAAGCTGATCCCGGCTGCAAAGGAGATTGCAGAGGCAGGACAGGGTGTTCCGTACACCATCAACAGCATCGGTATCATCTACAACCCGGAGCTTACAGGATTTGAACTCACAAGCTTTGATGACCTTTGGGACGAGCGCCTTGCAGGCATGGTTTCCATCCCGGAGATCACAACAACATTCGGACCGGCTATGGTTTACGTTGCAAGCGACCACGCAGGCGTTGACGTAACAACAGACAACGGCGAGGCTGCTTTCAAGGCACTTGCTGACTTAAAGCCGAACCTTGTTAAGACTTACACAAAGTCTTCCGACCTGATCAACATGTTCACATCCGGTGAGGTTGCAGCAGCAGTTGTCGGTGACTTCGGCGTTCCGACGATCGTAGCCGCTAACCCGACACTTGTTTACGTTACACCGGACGGAGCTTACGCTAACTTCAACACCATCAACGTAACAAAGAACTGTGCGAACAAGGAGCTTGCTTACGAGTACATCAACTACCGTATCAGCGAGGAGCTTCAGACAAAGACAGGTAAGGCATTAAACGAGGCACCGACAAACAAGGACGTTACATTCACTGAGGAAGAGTCCAAGGATATGACCTACGGCGACAAGGCTGCAAAAGTTAAGGTTGTTGACTATGCTTTTGTAAACCCGATCTTAAATAACTGGATCGACCAGTGGAACAGAACGATCAACAACTAATAACGAGGAATTTTATATGAGACCCGATTTCATTCTGAAAATGTCATGGTCTATCAGACCTTCAGACAGTGTTTTGAAAAGCGGGATGTGGCAGTTGCAGGGGAAAAGTTTTATTGCGTTTCCCCTGCAATTTCATATCCGGGAGTGCGGGAGATCGACGGAAAAGGCAGATACATGCTGCCTGGTCTCGTGGATATCCATATGCACATCGAGAGCTCGATGACATATCCGGGCGAGTTTTCAAGGATCACGCTTCCATATGGAGTAACAACGGTGGTTGCCGATGCCCACGAGATGGCGAACGTGTTCGGCATGGACGGCATCCGGGCTTTATGGCGCAGAAGACGAAGCAGGATATCTTCTGGGCGATCCCGTCCAGTGTACCGACGACGAATGAGAAGTTAGAGACAGCCGGGGCGTCACTTGGTGTAAAGGAAATCTCTGAGATGGCATCCTTAGATGGAGTTCTCTGCCTTGGATCATGTACTCGCAGAAGGCGAGGCGAAGAATCAATCTCAACGATCGAGGGGCACTGCCCGGGACTTACGGGGGCGGATCTTAACCGCTTTATCTATGAAGGTGTTGATGCGGACCACACCCAGCAGACTCCACAGTCAGTGATGGAGAAGACAGAGCTTGGATGTTTCTGGAGCTGCAGTTCAAATCCCTGACGCCGGAGGTCGTGAAGACCGTCTGCGACAATGAACTCTATGAGAATGTGGCGCTGGTGACGGATGACACGATGGCAGATAAGCTTCTGACCGGACATCTCAATAAGATTATCGAGACGGCTGTGAAGGCGGGAATGCCGATGGAGAAGGCGATCTACTGCGCGACCTGGACACCGTCGGCGGATGCATCTGGATGACAGAGGGATGATCGCGCCGGGAAAGATCGCAGACTTTATGCTGCTGGACAGTCTGGATGGGATCGATCCGGTTGTGGTTTATAAAGAGGCGAGTGTGTGTACTGCAAGGACAAGGAGGCTTACGGTGCGGCAGAAGCTGCGGCGTGCAGTTTCCGCTTCTTTCTACCACACGATCAACTGCCGTCCGGCGGAAATCTCCGACTTTGTGTTAAAGGCGGAAGATCCGGAGGCGAAATGGGCGGAAGTCAATGTCATGAAGATCGGCACCTTCGGAACGGCAACCACACCGGTGAAATGCAGAGTCGAGGTGAAGGACGGTGTGCTTGACTGGAAGTCGGCGGGACTTTCCCTTGCAGTCGTTTTCGAACGGTACGGCAAGAATGGAAATATCGGATATGGTCTCGTGGAAGGAGCACTGACGAAACCGGGCGCTGTGGCCACCACGTGGTCCCACGACAGCCATAACCTGTTTGTCCTGGGAACAGATGAGAACGATATGAAACTGGCCCAGAGGCGCGTCCTGGAGCTCCAGGGGGCATATGTGGTGTTCGCCGGAGGTAAGTCTTTGGCGGAGGCGAGACTTACAATCGGCGGCATCGTTTCGGATCAGCCCATCGAGGTTCTCGGACAGGAATTAAAGGAAGTGCGGACGGCGATGGAAGGTCTCGGATATGTGAACAACAACGTGATCATGTCCATGTCCACGCTTTGTCTTCCGGTGTCACCGAAACTGAAACTCACGGATCACGGGCTTTGACGGTGCCTGGGCAGGAACATGTGCCGTTGGTTGAAAGTACGGGAAGTAGTTTTACGGCCGCCGCCGGTTTTTCTCCGCGGATAGTGGAAGAACCGGATCAGATCGAAATTATGAAGGATGAAATTAGAACGATGAAGAAGATTATCAAAAACGGCATTGTTGTGACGATGAACGAGGCAGGTGATGTCTGGGATCATGGTTATGTGATGTTTGAAGATACAAAGATTCTGGCAGCAGGACCGGAGGAAGAGCTTGAGAAGGCGCTTCAGGCGCTTACTGCGCAGGGGATTTTAAAGGCTGGCGAGACCTTCGAGGAGATCGACGCAAAGCGCGCCATCGTGATCCCGGGCCTCGTAAACACCCACTGCCACCTCGGCATGATCCCGTTCGTCTCGGGATGACTGCAGACCGCCTGCGGGTGTTCCTGCTTCCGATGGAGAATCAGGCCATGGACGCGGAGATGGCCAGGCTTTCCACGCGATACGCCATAGGCGAGCTGCTGCTCTCCGGTGTGACGACAGTGCTTGATATGTACTATTTCGAGGAAGTTGTGGCGAAGGTCATGGACGAGATGGGGATCCGGAATCGCCGGTGAGACGGTGATGGAAAAGGATTCCTGCGACAGTAAGAACGCGGATGAGGCCATCGAGCGTGGAATTGCACTGATCGAGGCGTACAAAGATCACCCGCGCGTTTCCGGACGATCACGCCCACGGAACAACGACCTGCAGCCCTGAGAC
>SCPP01000518.1_pt1 | contig 10892 bp, 26 predicted proteins | sample 6106811 | NCBI WGS metagenome assembly SCPP01 (sample SAMN10720449, study PRJNA508395) | human gut metagenome | isolation source: Participant 2 stool, 15 month | host: Homo sapiens | collected 2018
CTGCGGGTATGAATTTTTCTTTCCGGCACATTATAGCCGGAACCCGGCCAGATGTGAACCGACCAGGAGCACTGCAGTCTTTAGAGGTTGACGTTGCGCCACAGGCAACAGGCCAGGCGTTCACATACCCGACGCCAGGAGAAAACGGGCAGGAACCTATCCGGATGTAAGCACAATCGGAGAAATGACCGCCCCAGGAGTAAATGCTCGCATTACCGGAGAATCCGCCGGTATTGTGTATAAAATTTGCGGAGCTACACGGCTCTAAGAAAGGAGGAGCACATGCTGACAGCAGACGCCATGAACGGCTTTAAGGACCATGTAAAAAAGACAGTTTCCCATGCCATGTATAAGATTAACAGTAGCTATTATAGGGCGGAAATTACAGACATTTACGTGGACAGCACGGGCAAGGTGGCTATTGATTTTACAATAGATCCCACCATGAGCGGCACCGTAAAAATTGCAGAGGTGCAGCTGTACAACCGCAGCGGCAAGTTGTGGCTGACAAAAACGGAGAACATTACCCGAAAGAGTACGCAAGAGGTGTGTTTTACCGCTTTACTATTGAAATTACAGAGGTGTAGAAGAAGGAGGCAAAGCCTATGTATGGCATGACACCATGGAAAGACGAGGTTGTCCAGTACCCATACCGGTACAAAGAGACGCAGAACGCTGACGGTACAGTGGAGCATGAGCCGTCCCCTGGTACCGTGATGCAGGAGGGAACCCCGCAGAGCGCAACCAATTTCAACCACATGGAAAACGGAATCCATGACGCACATGTGGCAGAAGCTATTTTCATGCAGGCGAAAATGCACCAGCAGGAGGAAGTTGAGCGCCGACTGGGGAGCATGACGCGGAGTTTTCGTCCGAAACCGGAACGGTTACGCTGACAAACAGCAACAAGGTATTTTTGCTTTTAACAACAGCGGCACAACGGTTGCTGAAAACTGTCCGCAAAACTATGAACTATGACCTCGATATTGAGGTTGTGGAAGTAGCTGGCGGCCAGGTTGGAGACGTGATCGTATATGACAAGCAGCTGAATGGTTTCAAGCTGAAATTTGAAGCGCCAAGACCGTAAAGGTAAAATATAAAGATAGAGGAGGTATGTACGCATGAGCGTAAAGGTTATTGAGAAAAACGCGGGAGAAAAATCCCATTTACAGAAAACGGCTACAAGCTGAATTTTGACGATATGCTGGCCATTAAGTGCGACAAGTACCAGAAAGACTGGCCAGTGCATAAAGATATCTGCATGGATGCAGATGGAGACTTGACCATGGGGACCGGCGACGGTCTTTTATGTTGCTGAGGTCGATATTCCGGCCAGAGAGTACGAGCAGCAGGAAGAGAGTGACCAGGAGGGCGAGGGAAAAGCTCCGGTTGCAAAGAAGCTGGACATGAGCCAGGTTACAGTGACATTGTGGGGACTGGAAAATCCGGTTGCCGCTGATGATGAAGAGGAGGAATAAGGTATGCAGTACGATTTAGCAGAATTTGCCCTGAAAATGGTAGCACCTAACAACAAGCTGATCTATGACGACAAGGGTATCCGTCCGTTATGGTTTACGTGCCTAAGTTTAAAATGAGCGACGTGATCGACGGAGCCGGAGACAGTACGCACCCAGCTTTTATTATAAACGGCAAAGAGGTACCGGGTATCTGGATCAGTAAATACCAGAACATTGTAAACAACGGCCGCGCGTACTCCTGCCTGGACAGGATCAACTGTAAATATTACCTGGGACACCGCCAGAGGATATTGTGAATCAAAGGAAAAGGCTGGCACATGATGACTAAAGTTGAATGGGCCGCAATTATGCTCTGGTGCAAAAAGAACGGCTTTATGCCATACGGTAACAATAACTATGGTAAGGACAGTAGAGAGACACTGCAGCAGGCAATTCCGGCAACATACGGAAGCGGAACAGATGCAGGAAAGATTTACCATGTTTTAACAGGTACCGGCCCCTGACCTGGTCCCATAATAAACAGCTTGATGGAATTTGGGATCTGAACGGAAATGTTTCCGAGTGGACCGGAGCACTCCGCACCGTAAAGGAGAGTTACAGGTACTTGAAAACAACAACGGCGCCAACAGCGACAACCCACAGACTGCAGCAAGTACCGCATGGAAAGCTATCGACGCCACCACCGGCGCATTTATTACACCGGACGGAAATGGAACCACTGCAAACAGTATCAAGATTGATGCAACAGGAACCGGCGGCGCCAGTGGTGCAAAACTATTACAAAGACTTCTGAGAACTTTAGTTGCGCGCTGGGGCTTTGACTTGTTCCGCAGACATTTCCGACGCTGCAAAGGCAGTGCTGAGAGCATACGGTTTGCTGCCAGTAGACGGAGCAAAAGCCTCTGATTATGACGACGACAGATTGTGGTTCAATAACGTGGCAGATGAGCGCTTGTTCTACTCCGGTGGCAACTATGGCGCCGGCGCGCACGCGGTGTCGGTTGCAGTAGCGGCTTCTGGGCGCACCGCGGCCTCGTGTACGTGCCGTCGGCTGGCGCTCCGCTTATGTGGATCTGGAATCTGTTGGCCTGTAATCTGATAGGGACGCGATAGCGGACCGATAAGGCCAACTAGATGCAGGAGGAACATGGAAGAGGTACAGATTGAAAATCGGGATGGGGACAGAGATCCCCTCCTGATTTTAGGAAAAATTGAAGATATGATGTTATACGCCTATCCGGTACTAAATGCGTACCCGAAGTATGAAAGATTTGTTTTGGCGGCAGACATAAAGCGATGTATGGACCAGGCAATGGAAAGAACCATTGAAGCGAATAAAGTATTACAAAGAAAACTACTTTGCAGGAGCTGGACGTGAAATTGAAAGCTGACGTTCGCCTTTCATACCGGCTGAAATATATTGATTTCAAGAAATATAAGCAGTGGAGCGAACAGGTAAACGAGATAGGCAGGATGCTCGGCGGATGGATGGCGAGCACTAAAAAATAAATAACGTAGGGAATGGGATATAGCGCTTGTTCAACTCCGGTGGCAACTATGGCAACGGCACGAACGCGGGTGTCGGTTACAGTAACGGCAACTGGACGAACCGCGGCAACGTGAACGTGAACATCGGCTGGCGCTCCGCTCTACCCCCATACGCCAGATACAGGAGCGCCCACGGACGCCCTGGCAGTGCAGGGGATAAAGGATCTCGTCCCCGCGCTTTACAATGAGCGAAAAGGAAAACAGCAGTGATGGCACCAAAGGGAGTCCTTGTGCGTGGGTTATGTTTTGCGAAAGCGGAGCCGCTGGCCCATCCGAAGTAGAATACAGCGAAACCTGCACCACTGTAAAAAAATATGACAATTAGAAACGTATATTATGAAATAACCTCATTTCACACACTAATGGTCGCAGATACCCACGTATCAAAGGGCAAAGGGAGAACACGGAAGGCTGAGATTTTAAGACAACAGAGGAAACCTGGAAGAAATAAGCACTTTGTTGAGGGCTGGAAGGTACCAAAAGTCGAATATCACAGCTTTTATGTATACGATGCCAAAGGTGCGGAAAGTTATATTTATTGATTACTGGTCCAAAGTGGTGCAGCGGGCAATATATGACGTGCTGAATCCTAAAATATGCCGGACGTTCATAGAACATACCTATGCGTGCGTAAAGGGACGCGGGCAGCTGGCAGCCATGGAACAGCTTTATACCTGGATGCGAGAAACCAGGACGTCCGGAACTGAATGGTATTATTACAAGTTTGATGTTGCAAAATTCTTTACCGCATTGACCATGAAATACTTATGGATATTTGTAGGAAAAAGATAGATGATCCGCGAACCGTTGACTTGTTAGGGTATTACATAAACAATGATGCGGTTCCGTTCGGTATGCCATTGGATGCAAACCAGCTGACAATTACCGAGGAGCAAATGCTGTATGATTTGGGAATACCTATCGGTGGCGGCCTGTCCCATATGCTGGGTAATATGTATCTGGATCCGCTTGATCAGTTTTGCAAGAGGGCACTGGGAATAAAACGGTATATCCGGTACATGGACGACATTATAATCCTGGACAATGACAAGGAACGCCTGAAAGAATACGGCAGAAGAATGACACAGTTTTAGAGGAGCGGCTGCACTTGAATTTCAACAACAAGACAGCACTCCGGCCGGTACGGGTTGGTTGTGAGTTTGTTGGATTTGTTATTTATAACGACCATGTAATCCTAAGAAAAGCACAACACTCCGGATGAAGAGAACGCTCCGGAAAACGCGCCAGGACTACCACGACAACCTGATCACATTCAAAGAGGCAAACGCAACCATGCAGAGCTACCTGGCCATGCTGAGCCATGTGGATTGTAAGAAATTCAAAGAGAAATTGCTGGACGAATTTGTATTGACCCATGCGGATGATAACGGGGAGGAGCAGATCATAAACGTGATGGAAATAGGAGAAACAGGAGCACTTGACTATGAAACAGTGTATTGCTGAGGTACTGGAAACCCAGTCGGAAATTATACAGCTGCAGAGGAATGTTATTGACCGCCTGGCGGCCGCATTATTGCAGCACGGTATGATCGAAGAGGAAGAACTGGCAATGATGCAGCAGGCGGCAGACCTGCAAAGAGGCATAGAAGAATGAAACCCATAAAAGAATTGACCGTAGAGCTGGCCCTGGCCGGTTCTTTTATTTTACAAAAACGAGGCGGAAAGGAATACAAAAAATGGAGTATTTAATTAAACTGCTGGGAGATTACAGTATAGGCTGGGCCATTACTTTAATTGCAGCGCTTGTATTCTATGGTTGTGTTACAGAAAAGTAGAAAATATTTTTCTGATAAGGCAATCCATGAAAAGGAAAAAACGAGCAGTTCAAAGAAGTAATGAACCAGGTAAACATGTATCCAAAATGGCATGAGCAAAGCATTGAAATCCAGCAGCAATTTAATAAAAGTATCGCAGAGCTGAAAGACGGCACATCAGAAGCAGCTGAAATAGAAGAAGAAAGCACCAGCCGAGAACGCAGCAAGCTTCGCGATAGGCTTTACAATCGCACAGGTATTTTACAAGTGCAGAAAAACCCTCTTCGCGCATGGAGCGAAATGGAAGCAGATGCTTTTGGTCTATGTGTGAAGGATAGGAAAATGACGGCGGAAACGGGCAAGTCCACAGTTGCGTTCAGACGGAAATGAGGGCGCTGGAAGTCATTCAATGCACGAAGATACCAAAATCGCAGAGCTAATGGGTAGCAGAAAGTGAGATGGTACCAATGAACAAAGTTAAATATGAGAAGCGCATGAAAGAACTTGATAAGATAGCGGAGGAACAGCAGCTGAGGCAGCGGGTACGCGACCGAGCGTGAGCTGGGACTGAGGCGCACCAGGAAGAAACCGGCCTGGGGTAAGGCTATGATGGCAGTTGTATACGGCCTTTGTATTGAAATAGTAATCTATGCAGAGGTTGTTATGTGGATGCGCTTCGACTTGTCGGCACTGTACGCACTGATCGGTGTACCAGCGGCCATGTTTGGAGTATTTTGGGCGTATGCGCAGAAATCCGCAAAGGAAAACACCAAGGGCGGCATTGTGTACGACATGAACATAAGGCAGGCAGAAACTGACGATCTGGCCGGAACGGAGCCAGAAAACAACACAGATACAGGAGAGGGTATCGGATAAGGAGCAAAACATGACTTTAGAAATTTTTTTGATGATCGTATCTATTTCACGGGGCTGTTTACTGAGGGCATTAAGAAGCTGCTGGACGAAATGACAGTGAAGTACCACTCTAATTTTCTGGCCGGCGGCGTGGCTGTAGTGCTGTCCACCCTGGTAGGCGCCGGGTACCTGATTCTGACGGAGACGCAGATCAACGACAAGATGGCCGTATATTTAATTGCACTTGTACTGTTGTCCTGGCTTGCTTCCATGGTGGGCTATGACAAAGTGGTGCAGGCTATTGCACAGCTGAAAAGAACAGATAATAACACACAGGGCGGCCGGTAAGGTCGCCTTTTCCTATGGGAGGGACGTACATGACAGAGCAAGAATTTATCAGCTTTATGGGGCCACTGGCGCAGGCAGACATGGCAAAAAGTGGCGTGCTGGCTTCAGTAACAACGGCGCAGGCAATCCTGGAATCCGGTTACGGTAGCACAGAACTGGCCAGAAATGCAAGCAACTTTCGGGATGAAATGCAGCTTGTCCGGAAACACCTGGCCAGGCAGCACCTGGGACGGTGTAAGCAAGTACCGGAAGCAGACAGGAGAAGAGGACGCGAACGGAAACGCCTACACAATTACAGCAGATTTCCGGAAATATGCAAGCGCTGCAGATAGTGTGGCAGATCACAGCGCATATTTACTGGGCGCCATGAACGGAAATAAAAAGCGTTACGCAGGCCTGAAAGGAGAAACGGATCCGGCGAAAGCTATCGGAATCATTAAGGCAGGCGGATATGCAACAGATACAAAGTATGTGAGTAAAGTCCTGAGTATTATCAACAAATATAATTTGACGAAATACGACCAGGCAACAAAGGGAGGAGTGAGCAACTTGAAAATTAACCAGAACCCGAACTTCGGAACACACAACACAAGCCCGCGTAGCGGAGGAATTGAGTACATTGTTATCCACTATGTAGGTGCAACAGGTACCGCAAAGAACAATATTGACTATTACAATCAGCGCAGCACGACACAGGCCAGTGCTGATTTTTACGTTGGTTTCGAGGGCGAAATCTGGCAGTATAACGAATTACTGTTGGGCCGTAGGCGGCGGCAGACAGTCCAGCCAGGGCGGTAGCTTGTACGGCGTGGCCAGAAATGCCAACAGCGTGTCCATTGAAATGTGCGTAAGAAACAAAGGAAACAAGAACGCCAACAGCAAAGACTGGTATTTTGAGCAGGCAACGATCAACAGCGCTATTGAGCTGACTAAGTACCTCATGAAGCTGTACGGGGTACCCGCTTCCAGGGTTATCCGCCATTTTGATGTAAACGGCAAATATTGCCCTGGCGTATACGGATGGAACTCCGCAAGCGGATCTGAGAGCGCATGGAGCGATTTCAAGAAAAAAATCGGAAGCGGTGCAGCAGCTACACCGACAACACCGGCACAGCCAACTACTGCAAAGAAATACTACAGAGTCCGCAAGACCTGGGCGGATGCAGCAAGCCAGAAAGGAGCCTTTGAGAATTATGGCAACGCCAAAGCGTGCGCTGATCAGAACAAAAGGTTATAAGGTGTTCGACTGGAACGGCAAGGCAGGTTTATCCGGCGGCAGCATTCCAGCCGTACCAGGTGCGCGTTGAAATTACGGACCTGAACATCCGGACAGGCCCAGGAACCGGCTACGCCAAAACACAGTATATTCCAGTAGGAACCTATACCATTGTTGAGGAAGCGAACGGAACGGAGCGACCAAGGGCCGCCTGAAATCCGGAGCTGGCTGGATCAGTCTGGACTATGTAAAACGGGTATAATAAGCCCGTTGTCTATTCTGTATCTTTTCGGAAAGACTTTTTGTCTGTTATTCCGGGAGTTACAGAAATGAAAATATAGTGTAAAATGCGCCGAAGGGGTTCTCAAGGGGTCAGGCAAACGCCTGAAACCTGGGAACCACCCTCTTTTTTTGAAAAATAGTTGTCTATCTTGTATCCTTTTCATGCACTTCACTACACTAAAGTTTGTCTATTCGGTCCATGGAATATAAACCGCCATTGGTTTATAATATAGACAGTTAAAGAAAGCAAGCACAGGAGGGCATGATATATGCAGATTAAAAGATTGAAAATACACATTTTGGAACCAAGAAAATCAGCCGCGTGGTAACAGGTTGGGCGCTGTAGAACCGGGCAAAGGTTGGGTTGCCTTTAGTGCAGACCGTGACGAGTTTGGTATTTTAATACCGTATATCCCATGCGGTGGCAAGAGAGCACTGCAGAGCATTTTGGATGCTGGCGGCTTTTGTAGCTTTGAGGGTATGGAGTATGTGCAGGAGCTGGCAGCGTAAGCTGCCGGATCCGGAAAGGGGTATGCTATTATGATGATTAGAGAATTTGTTGACCGCACGGGATTTGAGCCGACGGCCACGGAATACGCAGCCATTGAAGAAAAATATTACAGTTTTGATGGCTCAAAGGATGAATTTTGCAAGGCATGGGTTAAGGACGGAGGAATCCAGCGATTGACACGCCAGCGGGCAGAAAAAATTGCAGATCTGGAAAAACAGATTCTGGAAGAGCACAGAGTTTGGCAAGAGCAAATGAAAGGCGCACAGATTATGGTTGAAAAAATGCGCGAACAGTTGGATCGTGAGCTTGAATGGAAACCCGCAGAAAACGCTGGCACAGGAGAATGAGCCAGGAGGACTATGAAGAACTTGCTAAAATAGGTATGCCTTACAGTTCAGGAAGCAGAAAAGTTTTTGTATACAGAGTGTGGATTTGCACCGGAAAATATACTCATACTGGACAAGGCAAGTAGTTACGAGGTAAACAAGTACAGACGATTGCGCGAGAGCGGAACGTGGGAACGCAAACCAGTATACTGTTCAAGCGATTATAATTATATCCGGTTTGATTGCATGGGATGGCAGTGGGAACTGATTAACGGAGAACTGCAACGGTATTATTGATTGAGGAGGGCGGTATGGTAAAGAGAATGGTACCGGGACCGGTACAACAGTAAGAAAACATGGGAGGTCGTGAAGATGGTAGGCGGCTACTATTTGCGCCAGTACATTAACGGCCAGCAGGTAAACACCGGACTCCGAACAACAAAGGCTTTTATTGCAAGCATTGGTATTTTGAATTTGAAAGAATCGCATAGGAGGGCAAAGTTATGACGAATTTAGCAAACAAAATCGGCGGCGCATTATTTGGTGTAGCAGTAGGGGACGCACTGGGCGCCCGCTGGAATTTATGAACGCAAAGGAAATCCAGCACAAGCACGGTACCGTGAAGAAATGATCGGCGGTGGATGGCTGAATGTAAAGCCGGGAGAAGTTACCGACGACACGCAAATGACAATCGCAGCAGCCCTGAGCGTAGCAATGCACCCGGATAATCCGGAGCCGTGGGCGGGCAAGCACTTTGCAGAGTGGGCCATGGGTGGCCCGAAAGATATAGGCGGCACATGCCGCAGTGCGATCACAAACGCCCTGCAGATGATGCTGAGACGGCCAGATCTGAAAAATTGCAAGGGCCTGGCACCTTATGAGTTATGGGAGCAGGCGGCACAGCTGACAGCGCAGCAGAACGGGAACAGAAGCGCGGGCAACGGCGCCCTGATGCGTACCGTGTACCCTGGTCTGTACTATACAGACGAGAGCAGAGCCGTAGAGGTTGCGGACAGAATCGGACGCCTGACGCACTGGGACGACCTGAGCGCGGAGGCTTGCCAGCTTTATACAAAATGGTATACTATTTAATCATGCACCATGCAGATACGGTGCAAAAACTATGCAACGGTCTAAACGACATTACAAAGGGGCACGATACAGCCGAAAAGCAGAGCCGGCAAACCTGAATCAGCGGTTTTGTGGTTGACTCTTTGCATTGCGCCCTGCACTGCCTGAGAAGTACAAAGAACTTTGAGGCGGCCGTTGTTAAAGCTGCAAACCTGGGAGGAGACGCAGACACAATCGCAGCTATTACCGGCGGGCTGGCCGGTGCCCTGTATGGATAAAAAGATTCCGCTCCGGTGGCGTATGGTACTGGACAGCGGCACAAAACGCTGATCAGCTTGACAGGCGACGCAGCGAAAAACCACATGGAGGCATAAAGATGGCATACGGTAGGAAATTAAAGGGAACCTCGCGCCGGGTACCCATTACAGTCCACACACCACTTGATCGGCTTGACGCTATTGACGAGTACGTGGAAGAAAGGCGCCAGCAAGAGGGAAAAGCATACAGCCGCTCTGATTTTTACGAGGAGGCAGCCGCCTTGTATCTTGAAAAGCTGGGAAGAGGGCAAACAGAATGATGTGTACCAAAATTGTACCGGAAATTTTGAGAGCCAGAAAAACCATAAATAATATAAATAATATAAATAATAAAAACGTGTATGAAACATACAAAACAGCAGCCGCTAAAACGTTGTTATTGAGTTTGAATAATTTTCAAAAGCTCGCAAAGCCTAGTAAAATGGGCATTTGCGAGCTTGTTTTACTGCCAATGGTACTATTTTGGTACTAAAGTGAGCTGTGCAGGAATAGAAAATTGATGGCGGCTTGGAATGCTTGCATTCCACAGACAGCAGATTTCTATTCCTATAGGGCGAACGCCCTACATCGAGATGAATCGAAGCGGAATCGAGATGGTCACATCGGATGGCATTATGTTTCACGCATGAGGCCATGTTATTTCTACTCAAAATATTCATTTGGAGAAATCTCCGTTATTTAATTTCGTTTCATTTCACACCATTCCGAAAGGAAATCATTTACCAATCCTTATTCAAAGTTAATGCAACGGGTGCACCTGCACAGTCATAATCATCTTCGTTATAAGTTGGTCTGGCTGTTTCCGATGGCTTTGCCGGAGTCATTGCAGTTAAGTGAATCAAATTGCCAGGAGCAGTGTACTCAGAAATCTTGTACCTTTCCTCTTGCTGGAAGTGAAGCTGCACTTTCTTCAAGCCAGAAAAGAGTTTCAATGATATCCTCTCACAGCACCAAGGCTGTAATCAGAGATAGCTTTGTAATTGCAGTGCATCGGCGAGCTTCAAAATCATATCTTCGCCGGGAATACGTGCACCAGTTTCGTATTGTGATATACGGACTGACATATTTTTCCTTCAAAGCCAAGTGCACCGCCTAGATCATCCATTGTCATTTTACGGAATACCTGTATTTTCTTTTATTCTTCACCTATTGTCATAGTGTAGTT
>SCPP01000276.1_pt1 | contig 10872 bp, 19 predicted proteins | sample 6106811 | NCBI WGS metagenome assembly SCPP01 (sample SAMN10720449, study PRJNA508395) | human gut metagenome | isolation source: Participant 2 stool, 15 month | host: Homo sapiens | collected 2018
ACCGACGTTGACTTTGCCGAGAACTTTGTCCACAGCAGCCTGGACGGTGTTGACCTGTCCACCGCCACGACCCAGACCTACGAGAAGAGCTATGTCGAGGACGACGCCAAGGCCGGTGAGACGCTGGGCTCTTCCACCGACGACCTGACCGCAGCCGCCACCGGCGGCGGAGGCTGAACCACCAGGCTCCCGCGCAGGAGACTGTGACCGAGGAGACCCCGGCGCAGGAGGAAACGCCCGCTGAGGAGGCCCGCCGAGGAGACTCGCAGAGACCACCGATGCCCCGGCGGATGAGACCCCGCGGAATAATTGAATCTGCCCGTACAACGTGGCTCGCCCGGCGGCGGCCGCGTTGTTTGTTACAGAGAGGTATTGTATATGAGGAAATTGCGAATGGGGCGGCGCTGCGGCCTGCTGGCTGCTGCTGGGCGGCTGCGCCCGGCAGGATACCGTGACCGCCACCGCCGAGCAGGCAGCGACCCCACCCGGAGGTCACTGCCGAGTCGACGCCGAGCCCGCGGTGGGCCTGAGCACCAACCCGCTGACCGGCTTGGACGACGGCGATTACACCGGCAAGCGCCCGTGGCCGTGACGCTGCGCACGCTGGACGGCGCACAGCCTCAGTGGGGCGTTGCCTCCGCGGACGTGCTGGTCGAGGGGTGTGACCGAAGGCAACACCGCGGGTCTGATGGCGCTGTTTGCCGACGTGGACCGCATCAAAGGTGGGGCCGGTCGGCCCGGGCCGCGACCTGTTTTTGCAGGCTGCGCTGCCGCTGAGAACGCGATGCCGGTCTCGATTGACAAGAACGTCTACGCGGCAAACCTGCTCAACACGCTGGCGTATCAAGATCTGGATGGCTACCACATCGGCAAGGCAGCCTTCGCCTTTGACCAGGGCCGCCAGGACGCAGGCTACCGCGAGGAAAACTGCTGGTATACCACCGGTGAGTTGATCCGCAACGGTGCGGCCAGCTACGGCACGGCGCTGGAGGGCAGCAACACCCCGCTGTTCCGTTTTGGTACGCGGGAGGAGGTTGCCCCGAGAACCGCAACGGCATGAACCTGACCGTTACCTTCTCCAAGACCGACAGCGAACAGCTGAACTACAACACCGGCACCGGCCTGTATGAGAAGCTGAACGCAGACGGCAGCCCGATGACCGACGCCGACAACGGCCAGGGCGGCGTTCACCAACGTGTTCGTGCTCTACGCGTCCAGCGGCATCAAGGACGACGGCTACACCCGCCAGTACGATATGACCGGCGGCACCGGCCTGTACTTGCAGGGCGGCGCGTGGAGCAGATCAACTGGACGAAAGAGGATGCCACCGGGCCGTTCAGCCTGACCGCCGCCGACGGCACGCCGCTGACTGTGGCCCCCGGCAAGAGCTTTATCGCTATCTGGGGCGGCTACTGGTCAGGGCCTGACCCTGACCGCCGCCGACGGCAGCGAGCAGACCCTGCCCGAAAAGCGCCCTGCTGGCAAGCGGCGTCACTGATGAAGCCGCTGCCGCCGCCGAGGCCGCGCTGTCGAACGCGCAGAAGCTCATCGATGCGCAGGCTGCCATTGACCAGGCCAACGCCAGCCTGGCCGAGGCACAGACTGAATTGCAGGACGCCCAGGCCGCCCTGGACGCCGACAGCGAGAACGCCGACCTGCTCGCCGCCCGCGATGCCGCGCAGGCAAAATCGACGAGCTGAACCAGACCATCGCGGACAATCAGGCGTATCTGGATGCGAACGCTCCGCAGCCGGAGGAAACCCCGTGCCGGAGGCAACCGAAGCCCCGGCGGAATGATGAAGGTGAGCGGCAGCCGCAAACGGCCGGAGGGGCTTTGACGGGCCTTCCGACCGTCCGTATCCCCACAGCCGCCCGCTGCAAAATTGCCGCTCTGTAGGGGCCGGGCATGCCCGGCCCGCGGCCTTCCATAACCGCCCGTACACCATCCATAACCGGGCCGGACATGTCCGGCCCCTACCGCTCAATATCCCAAAAGGCACCTGCTTTTCCACAAGTACTGTAGGGAGGTCTTGACCCTCCGCCGGGCGTTGAGGGCGCCGCCCGCTGCAAAATTGCCGCCCTGTAGGGGCCGGGCATGCCGGCCCGCGGCCTTCCATATAGCCGCCCGTACACCATCCACAGCCGGGCCGGGCATGCCCGGCCTACCGCTACACCAAAAGGCACCTGCTCAACCCCGAGCAGGTGCCTTTTATATCCCATTATTTAGAATTTCTTCGGTTCCTTCTTTGCAAAGAAGGAACAAAACTTCCGTATCCTCCGTAAATTACTCCATCCCGTCCAGATACCCGTGGGGTACGACATCGTACGCCTCAGCCAGATGATCCCGCATCCACATCTCGGCGTCCAGGCGCACGCTGTAGCCCGCGCCCGGTCGGTCATCCACTCCTCCGGCTTGCGGAAAGGCAGCGCGTGCTGGGACAGCATATTCATGATAACGCCGCCGTGGGTCACGCAGGCGGCCTCCTCGGTGGGTGCGCAGCATATACTCAAACATCTTCATCAGCATCGAGGACGTGCGGTTGAAGAACATCTGCCGGTCCTCGGCACCTTCAGGCCGTGCGGCTCGTCGGGTCCATCCACTGGGCAAACTCCGGGTCCTTTACCAACTCCGGCACGGCGCGGCCCTCAAACTTGCCAAAGGCCATCTCGCGCAGGTCGTCCAGTTCGATCTGCCGCACGCCCGGGAACAAAATCTCCGCCGTCTCGGTGGCGCTTCATCGGGCTGGTGAACACCAGCGGCACGACCGGATAGTCAAAATCCTTTTCAGCGTTTTCAGCTGGGCGCGGCCCTCATCGCACGCGGCAGGTCACTGCCACTGCCAATGTACAGCCCCTGTAAATTGCCCGCCGTCAGGCCGTGGCGGATCAAATGCAGTTTGTAATATTTCACGTTATAATCTCGCTTTCCATAACATTGCTACTTAAGGCAACACCGCACAATTCCTGCCTTACAAAGCACCGCTCCGGCGGCTGCGGCATCTGCGTTGCCAAAATGCTCGATAATACATCCAGTATTATCTGCGCTTTTGGCTTAGCAGCTGCCTCGCTTCGCCGTATCGGCACTTAGAATTATGTGGTATTGCCTTAACAGCATACCTAAAATCGTGTCCTGCGCAACCATAAATTGTTACAATTTGGTTACAACGTGCACCCGCCGCGCCGCTTTGGCAAATTCTGCCCACAATATTTATAGCTGTACTCGCTGTATAATGACTAAATGTAGGTGCAGGGTGTCGGTTCGGCGCAGTGACGGCATTTTCGGCACAAAATCTGTCGAATTTTCGGGTTTACAAAGCGTTTTCCACCCGCTATAATATACAGCGTGTAGAAAATATGCAAGGGGCACCACTGCGGCCCGGCACCGTGCCGGTCATGCGCCCGGAACAGGATTGCGGACCATGGGGATCGAATTTAATCGGATCATCACGCTGCTGCGCAAAGAGCGCGGCATCGCAGAAGCGGCGCAGGACCTGGCATCAGCCAGGCTCAGCTTTCCCATTACGAAAAAGGCATCCGCGAGTGCGGCCTGGCCTTCGTGGTGCAGGTGGCGGACTACTACGACGTCAGCTGTGACTATCTGCTGGGCCGCAGTGCCGAGCGCAGCGGCCAGACCATCAACGTGGACGACCTGCCCGAGGGCAACACCGCCACCGGCGGCAGTCTACCGAGGCAGTGTCCTGCCCACGATGTATAAAAGCTCATCGAGAACTCCCTTGACATCCTCTACGACAAATTGCAGGAGAGCAGGGACAAGCAGCTTGTTGTCGGCGTCAGCAGCTACCTGATGCTGGCCGTGTAAAAGATGTTCCGTCTGCTGTACGAGGCATCGCCCAAAATGTCAGCGGCATGTTCCGCGTCGGCTCCGCCCGCTGGGACCGCAGCGCCGACGCCGCCATGAGCATGGCCGAGGGTGACCTGGCCGCCGCCCTGACCGGCGAGGACGGCACCCGCGACAGCCTTGAGCCTGCAACGCTCGCCCTGAGCACCGACCAGCTCGCCCGCGACTACCCCGCCACGCCACCAGCCTTTTCAACCTCGTCAAAATGCCGAGAAGCCATGCGCGGGCTGAAAAGGCGGAGTAAAACCAAAATAAGAGCCTGTGCAGTTCGCCTGCACAGGCCTTTTGTATAAGCGGGGATATAATAGGAGAGTGGGCCTTACTTGCCCAGTGCCTTGCGGCAGACGGGCAGACGTATTTGCCGTGGAGCAGCACGGCGTCGGGAGAAATGTCGCCGCAGAAAACGCAGCTGCCCTGCGCGTGGTACTTGCGCATAATGATGGAATCCCCATCGGTAAAAATCTCAAGCGGGTATCCGGAGTAATGTCGTAGGTGGTGCGGAGTTCCTTGGGCAGGACCACGCGGCCCAGACTGTCAATGCTGCGAACGATACCGGTAGAAATCATCTTTCTAACCTCCTGTAATACGTTTCGGCGTGTTGGGCCGAAAAACGGTGTCCAAGCCGACGGCTTCGAACCTTACGACCTTATTATACGGCTTATTGGAAGTGTTGTCAATATTTGGCAATCGAAAACCGGGCTTTGCGTATATTTTAGAAAGCTGCAAAATAAAATCACAAAAATCAGAAAACGATGCGTTTTGTCACAACTTTGTCACAACACAATGGTATCGTTTAAAAACGTAAGCGGAAAGGAGGGCGGCTATGGCAAGGACCGGCACACCCCGCGGGAAAAGCCAGGGTCTACCGCACCGGGCGGCCCGACAGGCTGTGCTCGCTGCTGTTTGCGGTGGCGGCGCTGATTTTGTGCGCGGGCATCGGCGCGGTGCTCTGGCACGAGTGGCAGGGCACCCGGCCCACCGCGGCAGAGCAGGCCGAGGCGGACGAGATCGAGCGGGCAGACGGCGGCGAGGAGGAGATCGCCGCCGTGACAGAGGAGGCGGCGGACGGCAAAATCGTTGTGGCCATCGACCCGGGACATGGCGGCGTCAACCCAAGCGTCGGCGGCGAGGACGCGGGCAGTCTCGGCAGCGGCCTGCGCGAGGCGGACGTCACGCTGAAAACCGCCACGCTCGTCTATGACAAGCTCGCGCGTGATGGCCGTTTTGCTCCGATGCTGACCGCCAACGGCACCGAGTACCTCAAGCCCAGCCGCCGCGTCGCGCCAAGGCAGCCGGTGCGCAGCTGCTGCTCTCCATCCACCTGAACTACGACGCCGACAGCGGCGTTTCCGGCTTTGAGTGCTGCCCTACGCCGCAGCTGCCCATAAATGCCGACAGCCTGCGCTTTGCGCGGCTGGTCGCGGAAAAATTCGGTGCAATGGGATGGAGCTGCGCGGCATCGACGGCGTGCGCTACATCTATTTTGACGACAACGACAACCGTTACATACGCGAGTCAACGACACGACAGTGCTCTCCGACCCGACGTTTACCGTGGTGCAAATGCGGCTGCCCGGCGGTGCTGGTGGAGGAGGGCTTCATCACAAACGCCGGCGACGTTGCCCTGGTCGCCACCGACGCAGCCTGCGAGGCGGCGGCACAGGCATACTATGAATGTATCCTGACCTACTTTGACCTGACGATAAAAGCGCGGTGCACCGGCGGCGCATCGCGCGTACTTATTTATATAAGGATGCCGCTGCAATGGTCGATCTCATGCTGGATGATCTGGGCCGTCCAGCCGGTGAAATTCCTGACGTGGGTCTGCATCTGACGATCCTGCCACTGCACCTTAATGGTGCGGTGACGCGGCCCGGCGCTGCCCCTGCAGCGACAGGCAGCCTTCTCGGCCAGGTACAGCCCCTTGCGGTAGACGATGACCGGGTTGAACATCTCGCAGGGCGTGCCGTCGTTGTCAAACACGATGATCGCCTTGTTGACGCCGATCATATTGGCGGCCATGCCGACAGGCCGTCCTCGTGCGCCTTGGTGTATCCAGCAGATCGTCGGCAACAGCAATGTCGCCGGCATCGGCGGGCAGCGCCTTCTGCGCTAAAAGACCGTGTCGGTCATCAGGACGAACCATAGGGAAAACCTCCTGCGCCATATTATATAAATAGTATAGCGTAGGGCAGGGCCGCCGGTCAATAGGGCAGCGGCCCCAGATACCCGCCCGCCGCGCGCATTGGTGCAGCACCGCGCGGCAGGATTCGTCGGCGCGGCGTAAGTACTTCTTCTTACGGATCAGATCGCGGTGCTGCTGCTCCTGCATCGCGCGGAAATGCGGGCAAGACTTGTGGCACCCCGGCAGCGCATGGCAATTCTTCTGGCAAGGAAGATAGGAAACGCCTTTCATGAAATCAGGTATCGAATGGAAAACTGACACAAGATATAGTAGGAAAGAACCGCTCTTATGCTTATAGTATACACCATAAGCTTTGTCACATCAAGGGAAACATGTAACGCTTGTGTAAAGATTGGGTGAGAGTAGCTCTTAATCAGCAGTGCCCTGTCAATCTCGCCACGTAACCGGGCATGCCCGGCCCGCATACTCCCATAACCACCCTCTAACCTTCTACATCGTGGGAGGTCTTGACCCTCCGCCTGCCCGTTCCCGGCCGGCACTCGCTCACCCTTCCACCACCCGTAGCGGGCATGCCCGGCCCGCAACCTTCCATCGCCTGCCGTTAATCTTCCACCACCCACCACCCCACAATTTGTACCGCCAACCGCCGCCACCCCAATATACACCTTGCCCAAACTTCTTCCTCAAACTGTCGAAAAAATCAAAACTTGCAAAACCTGTTGACAAGAGTCATACTCCTTGCTATAATAATCAAGCTGTCTCGCAGCCCCAGCCCGCGGCGGCATATGAACCTTTACCTACTTGTACACCGTTTTGAAGAAAACTTCTTCAAAAACTTTCAAAACCTCTTGACAAACGAGAGAATCTGATATATAATATACAAGCTGTCACGGAGACGCGACAGCACAGCAGGACCTTGAAAATTGAACAAAACTGAAACTTGTGGAACCTTGAACGTGGGTTTGGAAACCCACGATAATCAATTCCAAAATTTACAAGTAATTCATACAGGACGCAAGCGATTGTGTCTGAGTGATTACAGCGATTTAACACTTTGTAAGTGATTAAATACCATTTATAAAGAGTTTGATCCTGGCTCAGGACGAACGCTGGCGGCGCGCTAACACATGCAAGTCGAACGGAGCTTAAAGAGCTTGCTTTAATGCTTAGTGGCGAACGGGTGAGTAACGCGTGAGTAACCTGCCCTGGAGTGGGGGACAACAGTTGGAAACGACTGCTAATACCGCATAAGCCCACGATCCGGCATCGGATTGAGGAAAAGTTTATTCGCTTCAGGATGGACTCGCGTCCAATTAGCTAGTTGGTGAGGTAACGGCCCACCAAGGCGACGATTGGTAGCCGGACTGAGAGTTGAACGGCCACATTGGGACTGAGACACGGCCCAGACTCCTACGGGGAGGCAGCAGTGGGGATATTGCACAATGGGGAAACCCTGATGCAGCGACGCCGCGTGGAGGAAGAAGGTTTTCGGATTGTAAACTCCTGTCGTTAGGGACGATAATGACGGTACCTAACAAGAAAGCACCGGCTAACTACGTGCCAGCAGCCGCGGTAAAACGTAGGGTGCAAGCGTTGTCCGGAATTACTGGGTGTAAAGGGAGCGCAGGCGGACCGGCAAGTTGGAAGTGAAAACTATGGGCTCAACCCATAAATTGCTTTCAAAACTGCTGGCCTTGAGTAGTGCAGAGGTAGGTGGAATTCCCGGTGTAGCGGTGGAATGCGTAGATATCGGGAGGAACACCAGTGGCGAAGGCGACCTACTGGGCACCAACTGACGCTGAGGCTCGAAAGCATGGGTAGCAAACAGGATTAGATACCCTGTAGTCCATGCCGTAAACGATGATTACTAGGTGTTGGAGGATTGACCCCTTCCGTGCCGCAGTTAACACAATAAGTATCCCACCTGGGGAGTACGGCCGCAAGGTTGAAACTCAAAGGAATTGACGGGGGCCCGCACAAGCAGTGGAGTATGTGGTTTAATTCGAAGCAACGCGAAGAACCTTACCAGTCTTGACATCCGATGCATAGTGCAGAGATGCATGAAGTCCTTCGGGACATCGAGACAGGTGGTGCATGGTTGTCGTCAGCTCGTGTCGTGAGATGTTGGGTTAAGTCCCGCAACGAGCGCAACCCCTTATTGCCAGTTACTACGAAAGAGGACTCTGGCGAGACTGCCGTTGACAAAACGGAGGAAGGTGGGGATGACGTCAAATCATCATGCCCTTTATGACCTACACACACGTACTACAATGGCGTTTAACAGAAGCAAGACCGCGAGGTGGAGCAAAACTCAAAAACAACGTCTCAGTTCAGATTGCAGGCTGCAACCCGCCTGCATGAAGTCGGAATTGCTAGTAATCGCGGATCAGCATGCCGCGGTGAATACGTTCCCGGGCCTTGTACACGCCGCCCGTCACACCATGAGAGCCGGGGGACCCGAAGTCGGTAGTCTAACCGTAAGGAGGACGCCGCCGAAGGTAAAACTGGTGATTGGGGTGAAGTCGTAACAAGGTAGCCGTATCGGAAGGTGCGGCTGGATCACCTCCTTTCTAGAGTCAGACAGTGTGATTTAGCTGGTCTAAATGACACTGGACAGAAAGCAAGTTTCAGTATTGTTCAATTTTGAAGGCCGAAATGGCAAACCTTCAAGCATAGGACAGCGAGCCGAGCGTGAAAAGCGGGGTATAGCTCAGTTGGAGAGCACCTTTGCAAGCAGGGGTCAAGGGTTCGAATCCCTTTATCTCCACCATTTGGGCTGATAGCTCAGCTGGTTAGAGCACTCGGCTGATAACCGAGAGGTCGATGGTTCGAGTCCATTTCAGCCCACCACAGGTTGCCTGTGAGGGCAACCCACAAATCCCTTATGGAGCTACGCAAGTAGCTGATGTACCTGAAAACTGAATATAGAACTGCGAAATGAGATTTTATTAGCTATGTAAAATTCCTGATTTTTATAAAATCTATAATTTCACCAAGCGGAACTGAAGAACACAAGTTCGACGGTAAATGGTAAAATCTCGTTGGCAAATGGAGAATCTGAAATAAGATATGTTTATCGAGAGATAAACAACGGTCAAGCTACAAAGGGCGCAAGGAGAATGCCTTGGCACTGGGAGCCGATGAAAGACGTGGTAAGCTGCGATAAGCTTCGGGGAGGAGCAAACATCCTTTGATCCGGAGATTTCTGAATGAGGAAACTCACCGGAGTTCATACTCCGGTATCCTGTACTGAATCCATAGGTACAGGAGGGACCCGCCTGAACTGAAACATCTAAGTAGGGCGAGGAAGAGACATCAAACGAGATTCCGTTAGTAGTGGCGAGCGAACGCGGAAGAGGGCAAACCGGGAGGAGAAATCCTTCCGGGGTATGGACCGCTTTTAGGACTTGAGTTGTTAACCGAATGGCATGGGAAGGCCAACCAAAGAGTGAGAGTCACGTAGGTGAAAACGATGAGAGCTGCGCGAGTTCCAGAGTACGGCCAGACACGTGAAACCTGGTCGGAAGATGGGGGACCACCCTCAACCCTAAATACTACCCAGTGACCGATAGCGTATAGTACTGTGAAGGAAGGTGAAAAGGACCCCGGGAGAGGTGAAATAGAACCTGAAACCGTGTGCCTACAAGCACATAGAGCACATCAACGTGTGATGGTACTTTGTAGAACGGTCCGGCGAGCGATTGTATGTTGCGAGCTTAAGGTCTTAAGGACTGGAGGCGTAGCGAGTCTGAATAGGGCGTTCAGTAACATGCAATGGGCCCGAAACCGGGTGACCTATCCATGAGCAGGCTGAAGTGAAAGTAAAATTTCATGGAGGGCCGAACCGACCTCCGTTGAAAAGGCGGCGGATGACTTGTGGGTAGCGGAGAAATTCCAATCGAACTCGGAGATAGCTGGTTCTCCCCGAAAAGCTTTAGGGCTAGCCTCATATTAGATACCCGGAGGTAAAGCACTGAATGGCCTAGCGCCCGAGAGGGTAGCGAAGCCTATCAAACTCTGAATGCCGGATAATTGATGAATAGCAGTCAGACTGTGTGAGATAAGTCTCATAGTCAAAGGGAAACAGCCCAGATCTACAGCTAAGGTCCCAAATTGTATCTAAGTGGAAAACGATGTGGAAATACGCAGACAGGATGTTGGCTCAGAAGCAGCCACTCATTTAAAGAGTGCGTAATAGCTCACTGGTCGAGTGTTTTTGCGCAGAAAATGTAACGGGGCTAAGATACAAACCGAAGCGGCTGCATCGTAAGTGCGGGTAGGGGAGCGTTGTGTAAGCGGAGAAACAGTAGCGTAAGCGGCTGTGGAGTTACAGAAGTGAGAATGCCGGAATGAGTAGCGCGAATGTGGTGAGAATCCACATGGCCGGAAACCTCAGGTTTTGGAGGAAGGTTCGTCCGCTCCAAGTTAGGCGTGAGCTAAGGTCAGGCCGAAGGCGTAGCCGATGCACAGACGGTAGAGATTCCGTCCCCACCGAAAGATTTAAGCAGGGACACTTTTGAAGGTCGGAGCCAGGTGTTGGTTCTGGTAGTGATCGAGGGAAATATAGTACCGAAGTCCGGCTGGAAGAGAGACGAGAAAAGCTCTGTGTATATCTAAGGTGCCCGTACCGCAAACCGACACAGGTAGGTAGGAAGAAGATTCTAAGGCCAACGGGAGAAGGGTTGTTAAGGAACTCGGCAAGTTGACCCCGTAACTTCGGAATAGGGTGCTCACGAGAGTGAGCCGCAGAGAATAGGCCCAGGCAACTGTTTAAAAAACACAGGTTTGTGCTAAATCGAAAGATGACGTATACGAGCTGACGCCTGCCCGGTGCTGGAAGGTTAAAAGGAGATGTGCAAGCATTGAAT
>SCPP01000656.1_pt1 | contig 10865 bp, 18 predicted proteins | sample 6106811 | NCBI WGS metagenome assembly SCPP01 (sample SAMN10720449, study PRJNA508395) | human gut metagenome | isolation source: Participant 2 stool, 15 month | host: Homo sapiens | collected 2018
GTAGATTATGAGTATCAGAAAGTGGATTATGTTCGTAGTTACCAGCCTGAACCGGATATCAGGGAGGAACGTATCGAGGCGGCTGCTTCATTGATAAATAATGCCAAAAAGCCATTCTGTCTGGTAGGGCAGGGGGTTATCCTGGGAGGAGCCGAAGAAGAACTGAAAGAATTCTTGTTGAAAAACGATATACCAGCCGGGTATACCGTATTGGGCTTGTCTGCATTACCTTCGGACTTCCATTAAATAAAGGTATGTTGGGGATGCATGGAAATGTCGGACCGAACCGCAAGACAAACGAATGTGACGTGCTGATTGCTATCGGTATGCGTTTCGATGACCGTGTAACCGGCGACCTGAAGACTTATGCCAAGCAGGCAAAGATTATCCACCTGGATATCGACAATTCGGAGATCGGAAAGAATGTGCCGGTCGACGTGAAAGTGCTGGAAATGCCAAGCATACGATTCCGATGATTACGGCTTTACTGGAAGAACGGAAGCGTCCGGAATGGAATGCTGAATTCGAACCGGATGAAAAGAGGAATATAATAAGGTAATAGAAAAAGAACTCTATCCTACCGAAGGCCAACTGAAAATGGGCGAAGTAGTCCGTAAGGTTTCCGAAGCAACCGATAATGATGCGATTCTGGTTACGGATGTAGGTCAGAACCAGATGATGGGTGTTCGCTATTTCAAATATAAACAAACACGCAGCGTAGTTACTTCAGGAGGTTTGGGAACGATGGGCTTTGGCCTTCCGCCGCCATTGAGCGAAGCTGGGAGCGCCTGACCGTACGGTCTGTTTCTTTACCGGCGACGGTGGTATCCAGATGACTATCCAGGAGTTGGGAACTATCATGCAGGAAAATCTGAATGTAAAGATCATCGTTCTTAACAACAATTTCCTGGGAATGGTACGCCAGTGGCAGGAGCTGTTCTTCAACGAACGGTATTCGAATACCATCATGAAGAATCCGGATTTTGTAGCGATAGCCAAGGCTTTTGGTATTGCTTCCCGTGCGGTAGATAAACGGAAGACTTGGATGAGGCGATTGCTGAAATGTTGAATCACGATGGTGCCTATATGTTGGTTGCCAATGTGGAAACTTGTGGTATGGTATATCCGATGGTTCCGGCCGGAGGAAGCGTGACAAACATGATTTTGGGTGATAAGTAAGGAGGAGAAACTATGAATACAAAACAATTATATACCGTTATTATCTTTTCGGAAAACACTGTTGGTCTTCTGAATCAGATAACTGTTATCTTTACGCGCCGGCAACTGAACATTGAGACGCTTTCTGTTTCTCCCTCTGCTATAAAGGGAATACATAAGTTTACAATTACTACCTTTGCCGACGAGGATACGATCGACAAGGTCGTAAAACAGATTGACAAGCGTGTGGATATCCTGAAAGCCTATTATAATACGGATGAAGACCTGGTTTACCAGGAAATCGCTCTTTATAAACTGAGTACCGAACTTTTTATCAAGATGGGGACGGTTGAGGATCTGATCCGTAAGTACAATGCCCGTATCCTTGAAATGAATGAGGATTGTGTGGTGTTGGAAAAGAGTGGTCATTATGACGAGACACAAGCCTTGTTCAATGAGTTGAGCGAGACGATCGGTGTCCTGCAATTCATCCGCTCCGGACGTGTGGCTATCACGAAGAGCAAGGTAGAACGTCTGAGCGACATGTTATCTGCAATGGAAAAGAAGTTGCAGGAAAAACATGTCTGAGAATAATAAGGAAACATTTTGTAAATAAAGTAAATTATGGAGAAGAACAAAGTAGGAGAATTTCATTTCGTAACAGAGTCTTATCTGATGGACTTCCGGGGACGTATTACAATCCCTATGATCGGAACTTATTTGTTGCATGCTGCTTCTTGCCATGCCGCCGACCGTGGATTCGGATATAACGATATGACCGAAAGGCATACCGCCTGGGTTCTTTCCCGTCTGGCTATCGAGATGACTTCTTATCCTGCCATGTCTGAATCCGTAACTTTATATACCTGGGTGGATGAGGTCGGTAAGTTGTTTACCAGCCGTTGCTTTGAACTGGTGAACGGCGAAGGCAAGACCTTTGGCTTTGCCCGCTCTATCTGGGCGGCTATCGATATGGAAACCCGCCGCCCGACCTTGCTCGATGTGGAGTGGCCTGAGTGCTTATATCACCGACCGTCCCTGTCCGATTGAAAACCGGGTAAAATTGCTCCGGTGGAAAACAACACTTCCGGCGAACCTTACCGTGAAGTACAGTGACCTGGACGTAAACGGCCACCTGAACAGTATCAAATACATGGAACACCTGCTCGACTTGTTCGATATCAGCCTGTTCCGAGAAAAGAGATAAGCCGTTTCGAAATAGCTTATCAGTCCGAAGGAAAGTATGGGATGGAGCTGACTCTCCATAACCAGGAAGTATCCCTCGGTAAATATAATATGGCAATCTGTAACGACGGCAAAGCCATCAGCCGCGCTGCCGTTACCTGGATCTGAAAAACAAATTATTTTATATACATTTTAATAGTAAAAAGAAAATGGCAGTAATGAATTTTGGCGGCGTTGACGAAAACGTAGTAACCCGCGAAGAATTTCCGTTGGAAAAGGCAAGAGAAGTATTGAAAGACGAAACAATCGCTGTAATAGGTTACGGCGTACAAGGTCCTGGCCAGAGCCTGAACCTGCGCGACAACGGTTTTAACGTAATTGTAGGACAACGTAAAGGTGGTAAGACCTGGAAAAAGGCCGTTGCTGACGGTTGGGTACCGGGCGAAACACTGTTCGATATCGAAGAAGCATGCGAAAAGCAACTATCATCCAGTATCTGCTTTCAGATGCTGCTCAGATTGAAGTTTGGCCGCGCATCAAAAAATACCTGACTCCGGGTAAGGCTTTGTATTTCTCTCACGGATTCGGTATCACTTACAAAGAACGTACAAACATCATCCCTCCTGCTGATGTAGACGTAATCCTGGTTGCTCCGAAAGGTTCAGTACTTCACTGCGCCGTATGTTCTTGCAGGGTCGTGGTCTGAACTCAAGCTACGCAATCTTCCAGGATGCAACAGGCAAAGCATGGGATCGCGTGATTGCACTGGGTATCGGTGTTGGTTCTGGTTACTTGTTTGAAACAACATTCAAGAAAGAAGTTTATTCTGACCTGACCGGCGAACGTGGTACTTTGATGGGAGCTATCCAGGGATTACTGTTGGCTCAGTACGAAACTTTGCGTGAAAACGGTCACGAACCTTCTGAAGCATTCAATGAAACAGTAGAAGAACTGACTCAGTCATTGATGCCGTTGTTCGCAGAAAACGGTATGGACTGGATGTATGCAAACTGTTCAACAACTGCACAACGTGGTGCTTTGGACTGGATGGGCCCGTTCCACGATGCTACAAAACCGGTGTTCCAGAAGTTGTATAGCGAAGTTGCCTGCGGTAACGAAGCACAGCGTTCTATCGACACAAACAGCAAGCCTGACTATCGTGAAGGTCTGGAAAAGAACTGGCTGCTCTTCGCGAAAGTGAAATGTGGCGTGCAGGTGCTGTTGTTCGTAAACTTCGTCCTGAAACAACTAATAAATGGTGATACATTAATAGTTAAACATTTGTGATATAAAAACGGCAATCCGGCTTTCGGGTTGCCGTTTTTATGGTTTATGTAATGCGTTAATGGTTAAAAAATGTTTTTGATTGCAACTGTTATTGATTTTCATCCCAATATGTATGTCATTGTTTGAATGTGGATTTTAGATAAAAATCAATTAAATGGTGGTTAAAATATATATTTATTAGAGCAATAAATATACATAATTATGCTTGTATTAAATAATGATAAGTTATATTTGCTGATGGAGATACTGTAGTTTGTAGAGTGGAAATATAGAAGGATGTTGTGTGTAATGATCAGTATATCTTTGTTTTAGTTAACTTTATTTTATTGAAATGTATGCCAGTCACTTTTATCTTAGAAAAGTGTAACCTCTAATGAAATGAACGCTATTGTGATTAATTTTATTTAATTAAAGACTTGAATTTAGCTATGTGGACCAACTCAAAACTAATTAGATCACTAATGATTTCTGTATTATTAGGTGCGGCAGGTGCGATTGCTGCCAATCCTACATCCGGAAACGATGGTAGTACAACAGGGTAATAAGGTAACCGGCCTGGTAGAGGACCAGATGGGACCTGTCGCCGGAGCTTCTGTTGTAGTGAAGGAACCACTATCGGTACGATAACCGATATCGATGGAAAGTTTACGCTGGATAATGTTCGGCGGGGAGCGGTTATTGTTATTTCCTTTGTCGGCCTGGCCACTCAGGAGATCACTTGGAACGGACAATCTATTTTAAATGTAAAATTAAGTGATGCGACATCAACCTGGATGAAGTCGTTGTCGTAGCCTATGGAACGGCTAAGAAATCAACCTTCACCGGATCGGCCTCCGTTGTAAAAGCTGAAAAACTCGAAAAGATCATGGGCTCCGGCTTTGCGGAAGCATTGCAGGGGATGAGTGCCGGTGTGAATGTTGTGAATGTACAGGGTAACCCCGGAGCTGATGCCCGTGTGGAGATCCGTGGTATTGCTTCCATGTCCGGAAAGGCCGATCCGTTATATATTGTGGACGGGATGCCTTACGATGGAAAACTGAACCAGATCAATCCTACGGACATAGAATCGATGACGGTGCTGAAGGATGCGGCGGCCACTTCGCTTTACGGTTCGCGTGCAGCAAACGGCGTCGTAATGATTACAACCAAGCGGGGTAATCAGAAAAACCGCGTATTAACTTCCGCGGAGGTTGGGGTACTCGGATAATGCTGTCAAGAATCCGAAAAAAGCCGATCCGTACCAGCAGCTGGAAAATACCTGGTATGCCTTGTATTATGATGCCCTTCTTTATGACGGCATGAATATGCAACAGGCGGGCGATTATGCTTCGTCACAGGCATTGACCAAACAGGTAAAGGCTACAAAAGATTCGAATGGTAATCTGATTTATGTCACTCCGTTCAGACATATCAATGAAAATTACGTATTGCATGACGGCAATGGGAATCCTTACATGAACCTAATCTGGAATATGTCTGGGATGAAGATGATTGGGATGTCTACAAAGCTATCTTCTCCGTAAACTGCGCCAGGATTATAGTGTGGATATAAGTGGTCAGGCCAATGGTGGAAAAACAGCCTATTTCTTCTCCGGCGGTTATCTGGACGACCAGGGATATGGTAACCGGCAGTATTATAAACGTTATTCTTTCCGTACCAACCTGAGTACAGAGTTGTTCGATTGGTGGAAAGTGGCCGGTAGCCTTTCTTATTCGCGTCATCGCCAGAACCTTTCCGGTGGTGCCAGCCGTGCGGCTAACTTTACGACGACTTTGTCTTCACCCTGGTTACGTAATGAAGATAATACCGGTTGGGTCGTTTCTGAAAAACAGGGGAACGGATGTACAGTTACGGTAAATATACCAATAACTTCTTTGGTGCCCATATCCTGAATAACTCGGGTGATTATTGGGATAATCCGAACGATCAGTTTCGATAACAATATGGGGCATATCCTGTCTGCCCAGGTAAATACAGAGTTTACTCTTCCTTTCAACCTGAAATTCCGTTCGGCTTTGAATATTGACGATTACTGGTATCGTACCATTACGCAATATACTTGCCGTACATGGCAGCGGACAGACTGCACCTTATGGTATTTCTATACTGGCAGACGGTGGTTATGCCAGCCGTTATAATTTCAATAAACGTTCCACCACCTGGAATAATGTATTGTCTGGTGAATGGATGATTGGTGACCATACGATTTCAGGTCTGGTCGGACATGAGTGGTATACCTGGGACTCCCACTACGAACAAGGTTGGGGTGAAGGTATCATGGAACTGGGTAAATATGAATTATCGAATACCACCAAGAACTTCGGTGTTTCCGGCGGACGTGATAAATACTCTGCTTTCGTTCTTTGGTAAGGTCGATTATAACTTCTTGAATAAGTATTACTTGTCCGCTTCACTTCGTGAGGATGGTTCTTCCCGTTTCAGCTCCGATCATCGCTGGGGTACATTCTGGTCGACAGGCGGTTCATGGCGAATATCGAAAGAAGGTTTTATGGAAGACCTGAAATGGATTGATAACCTTTCGTTGCGTGGTAGTTACGGTACGACTGGTAATGATAAGCTGATCGCGTAATCGAATGGTAAGGCAGGGGATGAAGTCCTTTACGGATACCAGGGTACTTATGAAGTGATGACCTGTATCTGAAATCCGGTTTAAAACCATCTACCTATCCGACACCGGACTTGAAGTGGGAAAGTAATCAGCAATGGAATATCGGTTTAGATTTTTCCGTATTCAACCGACTTAGTGGTACAGTGGAATATTATTCCCGTACTTCCCATGACTTGTTGTATTATAAGGAACTGCTCTCTGCCCAGGTTGGTAGTGCATCCGGGTATAATATGAATATCGGTGACCTGCGTAATAGCGGGATTGAAATCACATTGAATGCGAATATCCCTTACAACGAAAGATTTCAGATGGGATATCGATGCCAACATGAGTACGCTGAAAAATGAGGTGACTTATTTGCCTACAGGTCCTTATACTTATTCCGGTACGGCCTGTACCTACAAGATGGAGGAAGGCAAGTCTCTGTATGAATTTATCGCTCCCCAGTACGACGGTGTTAATCCGGAAACCGGAGTACCCGGCTGGTTGATCCGCGATGGTAACGGCGGTTGGAAACGTACGGAAAAGCAGGAAGAAGTAACGACAGACGATTTTGTGTACTGTGGCTCCGCGATTCCCAAAGTGTTCGGTGCTATCACCAATAACTTCCAGTTCAAAGGGATCGACCTGTCGTTCATGTTCTATTATTCTTATGGTTCCAAAATATCGGACTATACATATAAGAACGTATCATGAACCGTCCGGGCGTCGGTGTGATACAGGAGTTGGTTGAGGACAGATGGCGTCAGCCGGGCGATGCGGATGTGCTTATCCCACGTTGGTCGTACAACCAGTATGGCGCTACGGTAAAATATGCAGATAACTTCGTATTCGACAACCACTACTGGCGTCTGAGAAACCTGACATTAGGCTATACGTTGCCTAAGAGCCTTACCCGCAAGGCTCTGGTAGAAAACCTGCGTGTTTATGTAACCGGTAATAACCTGTTGACTTTCGGTCCTGCCAAAACGCTACACAGACCCCGAAACAGGTATAATGGGTAACAGTTATAACGGTAATGCTGAAACCGATAACGGTATTCAGGGTTCGAGGAAGACTGTATATGGTCGGTATTCAAATCACATTGTAAACGTAAAAAATGATATTTATGAAACGATTTATAAATATATCCTTCCTGTCCCTGGTTTTGCTGGTATGGCCTGACCGGAGGTAACGACGACCTGACAACCAGCTCCTACGTGAAAGTAAACGATGAAGATGTACTGGGGAATGTCTCCCAGTTGGAAAAGTATTGACTTCAGCCTATAAGCAGCTGTATTTTAATACTGATAAAGGAGACCGTGTGTATGCCGGTCTTCCCGGATTCAGATGTATGTCGATGCGAGTGGAATGCCGACGTGATCAGCCATACCAATATGGGAGGCGATCAGGTAACAGCATACCAGTATTCCTACTCAAAACACAGGCTGACGGAAATGCCTCAAAATCTGGTCGATGTGCTATAATGTGATCAACCGTGCCAATATCATCCTGACCAATGGATGCCGCCGCCGGTGATGAAACACAGAAAAACATATCAAAGGCCAGGCGTTGGCGATGCGTGGAATCCAGTATTTCCATCTGATCCAGAATTACCAGCAGACGTATGCGATAGCTAAAAGCAAGCGTGGGGTGATCCTGCGTACCTCTTCCTATGATGAATCCCATAAAGGTTTTTCTACCGTAGAGGAAGTCTATACCCAGATTGTGTCCGACCTGACGACGGCTAAAACATTGCTTGCCGATTATAATCCGGACGATATGTGGCTGATCAACTCCAAAATATGGTCGGGAATCCTGGCTGTGTTTATCTGGTGATGCAGAACTGGGACGGCGCTTACAATGAAGCCAAGATCGTCTACGACCAGCACAGCCAGTTGATGACCCGCGAACAATACCGTTCCGGTTTCGACGATATGATCTCCGGCAATTATGCGGAAGTGGTATGGGCATGAAATATACCGCCGATAATAACCTGGGCGGTAGTACGCAGTTCAATTTCTGGTATAACCAGGATGCAAGCTACGGCGAGGGTTATGCCGATGGTCCTATATCTACTCGTTCCTTGACTACTTCGTGGATGAGCAGTTTGTGAAACTATTTGAAGAAAAAGAAGACCGTTACCAGTTCTGGAAACGTACGAACAATGCGAATACGGAAATCAATACCAAATGGGCTTTCGACAAATACAAGCATTATGGTGAAGACGGCGGAAGCGTTATTCAAAGCCACCCGTCCGAAGTCTGCCTGATGCGCGGAGCTGAGGATGCTGATCATGGAGGCTGCCGCTCAAAAGGTAACTCCGGTGAGGCCTGAATCTGCTGAACCGTTTGCAGGTGGCGCGTAATGCTACCCCGACAACCAATGCCGGAGGCGAAGCTTTGCTGGAAGACATCTATGTGGAACGCCGTAAAGAGTTGATCTGTGAAGGACAAGCCGGTTTTATGACCTGGTGCGCCTGCAAAGAGATTGGTTCGTATCGGTGAATCAACTACCAATCCTGCCGGACATTACGTATGGGGCATGCAGTATCTGAACGGATATAATGCGCTCGATCCGCAAACCGATAGGGACGCTGGAGTCGAACGATTACCGTTTCTTCTGCCAAATCCCGCAAATGGAAATCCTGAATAATGATGCGATCTCGAATCAGATCAGAATCCGTGGAGCGGACAATAAGCAGATCATTAAGGTCGCTTTCGTCTGCTATAAATAACTGAAAGATAGGGAGGTGTTATTAGATTTCCCTATTTTGTCTGTAAGCATTCGGTTAACTCTCCTGACACTTTGCATCCAATAGTAGGTTCTCCGGATAGACTTGGCTTTTATTATTTAAAAAGTAAATCCTCAATAGTAAACAAGGCAAACGGGTAAACCGCTTTTAGAGATAAAAGAAAAACGGTCAACCCGATATAGTTTTAAATGTTAAATCCAGTCAACCCACTTCAGGAGTAAGACAAAAACAGACAACCAAAATCAGGTTACTATATTTTAAACGAGATTTTTGCAACATTTACGCTCTTTTAAGCTTCGCACCCGGTAAATGAATCGGCTGAAAGCCAAAATGACTGTCAACTGTCAACTTCAGAAATGGACCAAATTCTTTTGGTATAGTTTAATCAGTCATAAAGGAGAGGCGTGTCTGTGAAGGTGTGCTTCTTTCCTGTAGATAACGGGATTTATTCCCGGTAGGGTTTGCCGGAATAAATGAAGAATGTATCTTTGTAGGAGATCGTTAACAACTTAAAAAGATATACCATGAATAAAATCAGTTTGCTGTTTATTTTGTCTGTATTAATCACTTTTCTGCTTATGCCCAGGATGATATAAAGATAACGCATGCCCCTTATCTGCAAAATCTGGGAGAAAATGAAGTCACTGTTGTATGGACTGCAAACAAGCCTTCGATCGGCTGGGTGGAACTGGCTCCTGATGACGGAACTCATTATTATCAGACGGAACGTCCGAAGTTCTTTAATGCGAAGAATGGCATCAAGCTGACCTCTACCGTCCATTCTGTGCATCTGACAGGGTTAAAGCCCGGCACACGTTATCGCTACCGGGTGTATTCGCAGGAAGTGTTAAGCCATGTCGGCTGGCGGTGATTTACGGGAATGTGGCGGCAACGTCTGTTTACGGCAAGCAACCGCTGACGTTCCTGACCAGCGATCATGGCAGGCAATCCGTGAACTTTGCCATGGTCAACGATATCCACGGAAAAAGTGATGTGCTGGAAAAACTGGTTTCCCATTGCGATCTGAAAAAGACCGATATGTTTCTGTTCAATGGCGATATGGTCTCTATTTCAACAATGAAAAGGAAATATTCGAAGGCTTTATGGATAAGGCAACCGAGTTCGCCTCCGAGATACCGATGTACTATACCCGTGGAAACCATGAAACCTGCGGTTCCTTTGCTACCGCATTCCAGGACTATTTCTCTCCGAAACAGGAGCATATCTATTATATGTTCCGCCAGGTAATCTATCCTTTGTTATCCTGACAGTGGCGAAGATAAACCGGATTCGATCTTGAATATGCCGGCATAACAGTCTATGACCAGTATCGTACGGAACAGGCGGAATGGTTGAAGAAGGTACTGAAAGCAAGGAGTATAAAGAAGCACCGTTTAAAGTCGTACTTTGCCATATGCCCGTTCGGTGGTTGGCATGGTGAGCAGGAAGTTGCCGAAAAGTTTATCCCCTTACTCAATGCCGGTGTCGATCTCATGCTTTGCGGCCACCTTCACCGGTATATGCGGAATGAACCGAAAGACGGTGTTCGTTTTCCGGTTATTGTAAACTCCAATAATACGGTGTTGAAAGCGGAAGCAGGCGTAAAAAGAATTAAACATCAGGATACTGGACATGGAGGGAAGAGGTGGATAAGCTGACAATAACCAAATAAGACATATAGATGGGAGAAACATCCTCCGGCTGAACTATCAAAAATAGGAAGAATAGAATCAGTTTTGAAAATAACCTGTTGAAGCAGAGGTTCTATATTTGTACAATCATAAAAACGGTAATCATTGGTATAACCTAAATAGAATCTTTAATGAAAGGTATTTTTCGGTCATATGTATGTGTTTTGTCTCGTTTGGAGT
>SCPP01000446.1_pt1 | contig 10863 bp, 20 predicted proteins | sample 6106811 | NCBI WGS metagenome assembly SCPP01 (sample SAMN10720449, study PRJNA508395) | human gut metagenome | isolation source: Participant 2 stool, 15 month | host: Homo sapiens | collected 2018
AATTACCATCATAATCCTGACCGGAGAAATTCCTGAAAGAGGTATCGTCAGAATTATCCTTCTGGGAGGCATCGTCAGATGCTGTATTTCCTCCTATTGCTGCTATCTGTTCCTCGATTTTCGAATTGTTTCAATATCATCTGTAGAGTTTAATTCATCGTCTGTAAATGAGTCTTTATTTGACTCGACGGTGGCAGCCAGATAGTCGGCGTAATTTCCACTTGGATCAGCAGTGCTTTTATTCATCATGCCAAATGCTTTGTTCCATACATCTTCATGCTCGGCAAAGAGCTGATTCTCCTGCTGATATAAATCATCCAGCGTAGTGTTGGAGCTGCCGGAAGCTGAGCCGGCTTCGGTCTGGAGTATCGCGGGAAGCTTCTGCGTTTGAAGTTCCTTTTCCGCTGCAGGATGTAAACAATAATGCTGTACAGAGGGTAAAAATAGAAATAACGGTTCTTTTTGTTTTCATGAATAATTTCTCCTTTGAATAATTGATAATAAAATTAATGGTTACTTTTGAATATTGTGGTCTGCGGATGCTCTCTTTTCACATGGCATGCCCATAAACTGATAGTGGATGGCATCTTTAGGGCGAGCTTTTATACATGCTCCGCATCGTATGCATTCGGATGATCCGGGGTCTTGAGCACATCAACATCCATTTTACAGGCATTGGAACACTGATTGCATCCGACACATTTGCTGTTTTCAACCTTAATTTTAAGCTGACCTTATTAAACAGTGAATAAATTGCACCAAGAGGACAGATCCATTTACAGAAGGGCCTGTAAAATAAAATACTCAACACGACAACTGTGATTAAAATAAAACATTTAAAGAAAAAGCTTTCCCAGATGCAGATCGTATGGCAGCATTTCCAAGTGAAAGAGGTATAGCCCTTCAGAACGCGGGGACAAATATATTTGCAGAAGAACGGATCCCCATCCCGATCGAATTCGTTGCAAACATCGGCAGAAGGATAACGAAAACAATGAGGATCATATATTTCAGGTATCTTAGCGGTTTCAGCCTGGCTGTGGAAAATTTTTTTCCCCAGGGATTTTATGAAGTAAATCCTGAAACCATCCAAACGGACACAAAAAACCACATATAAATCTTCCAAAGTGTCACACCCAGTAAAATAAAAATCCCGTGACGTAATAGGAAAACTTAAAGTTGGATGATCCCACAACCGCCTGAAAGGCTCCGATAGGACAGGCTCCGGATGCAGCGGGACAGAATAACAGTTTAATCCGGGTACACATACCGTTTAGCACTGCCCTGATATATTTTACCCTTGAATAAATTGGGAATATGAATATTAGTAAGCAGCGTGGCGGCATGTCCATCCACGTATTCCGGCAGCTCTTTTGATATTATTTTTTTATTCTTATCAATTCCGACACACTCCAGACATAATTTAATTGCTTTCCCAAGCACAACGGCCGCTTCCCCTCTGACGACACCGTAGCCGATCATAGTGATCCCGGTGATAAGCAAGGCAATTTGAGATATTTTGACACTTCAAGATATCGTTGCTCCTTTCGTTTGTTGAATTTATTGACCTGCTGACCTGAGTATTATACAATAGCAGTTGTAAAATCATTGTTAAGAAAAGGTGAAAGCGCTTGAGATTATTAATCGTGGAAGATGAGAAACAAATGTGTTACACAGTTGCCGAGAAGTCTGTACGCCGCCGGGTACGAGGTGGACACTTGTTATGATGGAGAAGAAGCGCTGGAATGCATCCTAACAGAAAATTATGATCTGGTTGTCCTGGATCTGAATCTGCCCGGCATGGACGGGATGGAGATTTAAAGGAACTCAGACAGAGCAATGAGGAGACAAAAGGTTCTGATCTTATCTGCAAGAGGACAGATTGCAGACAAAGTAGAAGGACTCGATGCCGAGGGCAAATGACTATATGGAAAAACCATTCCATCTGCAGGAGCTTGAGGCACGCATCAGAAGCCTGACCAGAAGGAAGTTTGTACAGAAGGATGTATGTCTGGAAAGCGGTGAGATAAAGTTCGATACCGTAAGGCGTGAGGCTTATGCAAAAGAATGGTTCCCTGACAAGAAAAGAAAACGGCATTTTGGAATATCTGCTTCTGCACATCGGCAGACCGGTAAGTCAGGAGGAATTGATGGAGCATGTCTGGGATGCCTCTGTGGATAGCTTTAGCGGAGCCATCAGAGTACATATGTCTTCCCTCAGAAAGAAAGCTAAGGCGGTGCTGGGATATGATCCGATTCTGAACAAAGTGGGAGAGGTATAAAAATACGAGAGGAGTCCGACCGATGAAAAAGATATCACTGCAGTGGAGACTTACCTGCATCACTACCCTGTATATAGCGGTGATATGTGGATGTGTGACGCTGCTCGTCTATAAAACGGTGTGTGTATATGGATTCCTGCAGGAGGCTGTTGATGCACAGGGAGATGGGAATGAAAATGAATCAGACGAAATATATATCAGCATTCCGGAAGATAAGTGGGATGAATTGCAAATGATTTTTCGGTCCAGGTATACAACAATAAGACGGATTACAAAAAAAGCAGCCTGATAATTTCAACTTTATTGGCTCTTCTGGGTGGAGTGGCTACCTATTTTATAAGTGGACGTGCCCTCAGGCCGATTAGAGAGTTTTCGGATAAAATCGAGGAGGTGCAGGCGCAAAATCTGGCCGATTCGCGCATTGAAGAAAACAAAGTAAAGGAGCTGAACCAGCTTCGTACTTCGTATAACAAGATGCTTGAACGCCTTCAGGATGCATTTGAGGTACAGAGACAATTTACTGCAAATGCAGCACATGAGCTTCGCACCCCATTTCTTAATGCAGGTACAGCTCGATCTATACCATTCCACCCCGCATCCGGGCAATGATACGGATACTTTACAGACGATAAAGATGGTTACGGAACAGAATGACAGACTCAGCGGTTGGTAAAGACACTTCTTGACATGAGCGAACTTCAGACTGTGGGGAGAGATGAAAATTGCAGTTGACGCTCTTATTGATGAAGTGCTGGCGATTTGGAACCTCTTGCACAGGAAAAAATATAAAGCTTGTTGGAAAATGCAAGAACACAACAATGGTTGGAAGTGACATCCTTATTTACCGGCTGGTATACAATCTGGTTGAGAATGCCATAAAATATAATCATTCAGGTGGACAGGTTACAGTAACTGCGTATCAGAAGGAAAAACATGTTTATCTGTCGGTAGAGGATACAGGAAGCGGAATCGGAGGAATTACGGGAGCGTGTTTGAACCATTCTTTCGTGTAGATAAATCCAGAAGCCGGGAACTGGGGGTGTAGGTCTGGGACTTGCTCTGGTTCATGAAATTGTAAGAGTGCATGATGGCAGTATAACAGTTAAGTCCAGTCCGTCCGGCGGGACGATTTTTGAAGTGATTTTAAAGAGAATAAATATATCTGAAGTGCTTTTGAACAGCCTGAAATGGGAGGAAAGAAGATGCTGGAACGAAAAAGAGTCCGTGCAGCCAATGAAGATTTACCGGTAATTATGGAAATGAATGCAGCCAGTAAAATGAAACTGGAAAAAAGAATGATAAACCTGTCCTTTATTGGAAGTGTACTCTTTGTAGTGGCAGAAAGGGTTATGGCATATATCAGCCATTCCCATGCAATACTGATGGACTGCGTATTTGATGTGACAGATTTAATAATGATAGGACCGTTTCTGGTGCTGGTGCCACTGTTGTACCGGCCGGTAACAGAGCGCAGACCATATGGATTTTCCCAGGTGGAATCTCTATTTCTGGTAATCAAGTACAGCGTACTTTAGTAGTTACCATCCAGCTTTTAAGCGACAGTGTGCAAAGCATCCTGCATGGCGGACATATGGTAAATGCCAGCCAGCTTGCAGGCTTTGAGTTTGGTGTGTTTGCCGGCTGCTTATCATTTATTTCCTGCTTCATTATTTCAGTAAACGATATGCATCCGTGGTAGTAAAGCGAAATGTATAACTGGAAATTAGATGTAGTCAGCTTGGGGCGTATCCGCTGCATTCTTCGGACAGTTCCTTCTGCAGAAGACACCGTACGAATGGCTGGCACCGTACATAGACCCGGTAGTAGCAATTGTGATGGCATTAATCTTAATGTAGAACCGGTGAAAATGATATTGCATGGACTCAGGAGCTGGTGCTTTTGCACCGAGCAGGAAGTGATGGACAGATACGTTCCATTGCAGAACAATATATGCAGACCTGTTCCTATAATAGAATTTTTGGATGTCATCCAGACCGGACGAAAACCTGGGTGGAAATATGCATAGACAGCCCCAACGATATTATTACAATGCAATCCCACAGAATCAGAAATGGAATCCGGAAGAATTAAAGAAAAACTTTGACCAGATTTATGTAGAACTGATACCGGATTTGCCGGAGTAAAAATAATACCGGACACATGTGCCGGAGTGTATAAAAGTGCCGATGGAATATTCCGCCGGCACTTTTATGAAAACAGAGATGGCGGGATTCGAACCCGCGCGTGCCCGGAGGGCTAACGCATTTCGAGTGCGCCCCGTTATGACCACTTCGATACAACTCCAGATAAAAAAGTGCATACACTTTGTTGGATTCGTGTGGTAAAGTGTTTTGCACAATAGCACATATATCATACAATATTTTCCTGCCGGATGCAAGCAGATTTTCATTGACAGAACTTGGAAAATGCCCGTATAATAATATTTATATTGGTTATAGCGACCATAACTAGGAGGATTAGAAAAATGAATAATGAAAAAGAATTCAAGCCGTATATTCCAGCGGACAAAGTTTGCCGGAACTTACGCCAGTCTCTATTATTCTGGGTATTCTGCTTGCCGTAGTTTTCGGTGGGGCAAACGCATACTTAGGACTTAGAGTAGGAATGACAGTGTCGGCATCCATACCGGCAGCGGTAATTTCCATGGGAATTATCCGCGTAATTTTAAGAAGGACTCCATTCTCGAGAACAACATGGTACAGACAATCGGTTCTGCCGGAGAGTCTGTTGCAGCAGGAGCTATCTTCACACTCCGGCTCTGTTTATGTGGGCAGAGGAAGGTGGTACAAGCATGCCATCTTTAATCGCATTGATTGCATTAATTGGTGGTGTCATCGGAGTTATGTTCATGATTCCACTTCGTAGTGCATTAATCGTACAGGAGCATGGAAAGCTTCCTTATCCTGAAGGAACAGCTTGTGCAGAAGTGCTTTTAGCTGGAGAAGAAGGCGGAGCAAAGCAAGTACCGTATTTGCCGGTCTGGGAATTGCAGCAGCATACAAATTCATCACAGATGGTTTGAAAGTATTCCCGGTGAAGTGACTTATGAAATCAAATCTTACAAGGGTTCCGGAGTCGGAATGGATGTACTTCGGCACTTCTTGGAGTTGGTATATATCTGTGGAGCAGAGTATCTTCCACATTTTGCGGGTGGAGTAATCGGCTGGTTCGTACTGATGCCGTTAATCGCCTCTTTGGTGCAGACCTTACCATTTTCCCGGCAAGCGTTCCGGTATCTGAACTTGGCGCATCAGGAATCTGGTCAAACTATATCCGTTACATTGGAGCAGGAGCAGTTGCAGCAGGCGGAATCATCAGCCTGGTAAAGAATCTGCCACTTATCGCAAAGACCTTCCGTCAGGCATTAAAGAGCTACGGAAGCAAAGGAAATGGTGACAACAGCCGCCTCAATAAAGATATTCCAATGAATATCGTAATTCTTACGATTGGAATCATGGCTATTATTATGTGGCTGGTTCCGGCAGTTCCGGTAAGCCTTCTTGGAGCAATTATTATCATAATCTTCGGATTCTTCTTTGCAACTGTATCATCCAGAATGGTTGGTATCGTAGGAAGTTCAATAACCCGGTATCCGGAATGGCAATTGCAACACTGCTTATCACAACGATGATTTTAAAAGCAACCGAACCATCGGAATGACTGGAATGGTAGCTTCTATTGCAATCGGTTCTGTTATCTGTATCATCGCAGCGATCGCCGGTGATACATCACAGGATTTAAGACCGGTTATCTGGTAGGAGCAACACCTTGGAAACAGCAGGTTGGTGAGATCATCGGTGTAGCAGCATCTGCTATTGCAATCGGTGGAATTATATCTGTTAAATGCTGCATGGAGCTATGGTTCCTCAGCAATCCCTGCGCCGCAGGCTTGATGAAGATGGTAGTAGAAGGAGTTATGGGCGGAAACCTTCCTTGGGTACTGGTATTTGCAGGCGTTGGTATTGCAGTAGTAGTAGAAATCCTTGGAATTCCGGTATTGCCATTTGCAGTAGGTCTTTACCTTCCGATTTACTTAAGCACACCGATGATTGTTGGTGGATTAATCCGCTTATACTTTGATAAGAAGAAGGGTGAATCGAAGAGAGAAACGCAAAGTGGAAAATGGTGCTACTCATCGGTCTGATTGCCGGAGAGGACTGGTAGAATTCTCCTTGCAGTCTGTGCAGTCATTCCATTCAAGGGAGAGACCTTTGCAGATGCATTTAATTTATCTGCAATATTCGGTTTCAGCTTAGGAAACATTGGCGGACTGGTATTCTTTGCATTACTTGCCGTAACTTTAATCCTTTTCATCCGTGGAAAGAAGAAAAAGAAAATTAAAAACAGAATAAAGTAGTTCTTACATCTGCCGTCTTGCGAAAAGGCGGCAGATGTTTTACTACTAGCGAAGATAACAGGAGGCAATATGGCAAAGAAAAGACAATTATTTAGATTATATCCCACGTCCGAATACATTATTTGAATGTAATAAGAACAAAGATGGCAAAATAGAAATAAAATGCATAACAAAGGTGTGTTTAACAAAATCGCACAGGTGTTATTTAGAAACCGAAATACGGCTATATCGAGCTGGATGAATTCGGCAGCTTCGTGGGAGCAGATGGATGGAAAGAAAACCATCTATGAGTTGGTGCACTGGTAAAAGAAGATTCGGTGACAAGGCAGAACCTCTTTACGAGAGACTGTCACGTATATCAAGATTCTGCATAACAACCATTTTATCGTATATGAGAATAAATTAAGAAGAAGAAGAATCATAATGAGCGTATTAGCAGGCTTAGAACCAAAGAATTTCATTATTTGAAGAAATCAGCAATATTCCCCGTCCATCCTATAAAGAGGAGAAAATCAGCAATTATCTGGTAAACTTCGCGAAGAACGGAACTTAGAATATTATCAGGATGAAGTAAAAATGTCATTATCATCAAAGAGGCAGCACCGGGCTATGAAGACGTTGCACCACTGATGATTCAGGGACATATGGACATGGTGTGCGAGAAAGAACCGGGCTGCACCATCGATTTTGAAAATGACGGACTGACACTGGAAGTAAACGGAGATTATATCAGTGCAAAGGAACAACCCTTGGCGGCGACGATGGAATTGCAGTTGCATATGCACTGGCAATCTTAGACTCTGACAGTATTGCGCATCCGCGTATCGAATTTATCTGTACTGTGTCCGAAGAGGTTGGCATGGAAGGCGCCGTAGCACTGGATGTTTCCGCGAAAGCAAAGAAGCTTCTGAATCTGGATTCTGAAAATGAAGGAATCATGCTGGTAAGCTGTGCCGGTGGATGCAGCACCGTATGTGAACTCGGCGGAATGGGAAAAGAGCGCAGGAAATCTTGTTTCTATTCATGTGGCAGGCTTAAAGGGCGGACATTCCGGCGTGGAAATTGACAAAGGAAGAGCCAACTCCAACATTTTATTGGGAATTCTTTTAGAATTAAAAGATGAATATCATTATCAGATAGCAGCATTATCCGGCGGAAATAAGCAGAATGCCATTCAAGAGAAAGTGCAGCAGAGCTTATGGTACAGGAAGATGCCACACAGCTTGTCCATAAAATAGAAGAAATTGCAGAGAAAATCACCCATGAATTTTCCACCAGTGATCGGATATCCAGATATCCGTAGCAGTAGAAAAAACTGTGAGAAGGAATTAACAGAAGCTGCGGCAAGAAAAACAGTGCTTTTAATCAACCTGCTTCCAAATGGAATTCTTCGCATGAGTGATGACATCAAAGGGACTGGTAGAGACTTCTTTTAAACCTCGGCGTACTGACTCTGGAAAAAGACAAGCTGACTCTGCAGTATGCCGTAAGAAGTGCAGTGGGAACCGCAAAAGAATATCTTTTGAAACGTATTGCTGCGCTGGTGGAAGAGTTTGGTGGAAGAGTCACCAATACCGGTAATTATCCTGCGGGAATACCGCAGGGATTCTGTGCTCCGGGATGATATGGTCCGCATTTTCAAGGAAATGTATGGAAAAAGAGCCGACCGTAGAAGCAATTCATGCCGGACTTGAGTGTGGCATTTTAGCAGGTAAGATTGCCGGACTGGATGCTGTCTCCATCGGACCGGATATGATTGCCATTCATACCACAGAGGAGAAATTAAGCATTTCTTCCACAAAGAGAGTATGGGATTATATCTTAAAAGTAATTGCCTGTAAATAAATTGCTTAAGCAGGCATTATAGCTTGTACCCTAAAAATATATTATAATATATTTTTGGATGTGTGGGCGTATGCACAACAATAAGCAAAGAAAGGGATGCAGCAAATGAAAAGAATAGGAATGCTGACCAGTGGTGGAGACTGCCAGGCACTTAACGCAGCAATGCGCGGTGTTGTAAAAGTTAAGTCATAATGTGGATGAGTTGGAAATCTACGGTTTTATAATGGTTACAAGGGTTGATTTATGGCGATTACCGCCTGCTTACATCAAGTTTTTCCGGAATCCTTACAAAGGGCGGAACCATCTTAGGTTCTTCCAGACAGCCATTTAAACTGATGCGTGTGCCGGATGAGAACGGACTGGATAAAGTGGCGGCAATGAAGCATACTTATCATAAACTGAAACTGGATTGTTTGGTAATCCTTTGGCGGAAACGGAACACAGAAAACAGCAAATCTGCTGCGTGAAGAGGGACTGAACATCATCCATCTGCCAAAGACCATCGACAATGATATTTATGGAACGGATATTACCTTTGGCTTTTACAGTGCAATCAACGTGGCGTGCAGCCATTGATTGTATATACACAACAGCAGCATCCCATAATCGTGTCTTTATCGTAGAAGTCATGGGACATAAAGTGGGCTGGCTGACCCTGTACGCAGTTGTTGCCAGTGGAGCAGATATCATATTACTGCCGGAAATTCCATATGATATTGATAAAGTCATCGAAGCAATAGATAAGAGAACCAGGGATGGAAAAGGCTTTACCATTCTTGCGGTAGCAGAGGGTGCTATTTCCAAGGCAGATGCAGCACTTTCCAAGAAAGAATACAAAGAGAAGTTAAAGAATTATAAATATCCGTCTGTATCCCATGAGATTGCAGACCAGATTGAGAAACGCAGTGGCACCGAAGTACGTGTAACCGTACCGGGCCATACCTGGCGGCAGCCCATGCCCATATGACCGTGCACTCTGTACACGGCTTTGCAGCAGCCCAGGCAATTGTGGATGAAGATTACGGATACATGATTGCGATGATTAATGATAAGACAAAGCGTGTTCCACTGAAGGATGTGGCTGGCAAGTTAAAGACAGTTGACCCGAACGCCAGATGATTAAAGAAGCAAAGACCATTGGAATCAGCTTTGGAGATTAAGAGAAGCGAGGATGGAATAGATGTCATACATGGCACTTTTACCGTAAGTTCCGCCCACAGGAATTCGCGGATGTCAAAGGACAGGAGCATATAGTAACAACCTTAAAGAACCAGATTAAGGCGAACAGGATCGGACATGCGTATCTGTTTTGCGGAACACGAGGAACCGGTAAGACAACGGTTGCGAAAATATTTGCCAGGGCAGTTAACTGCGAACATCCGTAGATGGAAGCCCTTGTGGAGAATGTGCAAGCTGTAAAGCAATTACGGCAGGAAGCTCCATGAATGTGATCGAGATCGATGCTGCTTCGAACAATGGTGTTGACAACATCCGTGAGATCCGGGAGGAAGTGGCATACCGCCCGACAGAAGGAAAGTACAAAGTCTATATCATTGATGAGGTGCATATGCTTTCCATCGGAGCATTTAACGCATTGTTAAAGACTCTGGAAGAGCCGCCTTCCTATGTCATTTTATACTGGCAACCACGGAAGCCCACAAGATACCGATTACGATTCTTTCCAGATGTCAGCACTATGATTTCCGTAGAATTTCCATCGAGACCATATCGGACCGTCTGATGGAACTGATGGAAAAGGAAATGGAGGTGGAAGAGCGGGCAATCCGCTATATTGCCAAAGCGGCAGACGGCTCTATGCGTGATGCCTTAAGTCTTTAGACCAGTGCATCGCCTTTATTTAGACAGAAGCTGACGTATGACAATGTGCTGGAAGTGCTTGGCGCAGTAGATACGGAAGTCTTTTCCAAATTGCTGCGGGAAAGTACTGGCAGAAGATGTGGCAGGAGCCATTTCACAGTTAGAAGAACTGGTCATCGAAGGAAGAGATTTGGGACAGTTTGTTAATGACTTCACTTGGTATTTAAGAAACCTGCTTTGTTAAAGAGTTCTGACGATATGGAAGAAGTCTTGATATGTCTTCTGAGAACATGGCACTTTTAAAAAGAAGAAGCCCGGTTGGTAGAAACGGATGTGCTGATGCGGTATATCCGGATTTTCTCCGAACTGTCAATCAGGTAAAATATTCTTCCCAGAAACGAATTTTAATAGAAATTGCAATTATAAAATTATGTAAACCTGCAATGGAGACTAACATGGATTCCATTACAGACCGGTTAGCAAAGCTGGAAAGAAGATGGAGCAGGGGATTCCCATGGCAGCGCCGGTGAATACCGCAGC
>SCPP01000298.1_pt1 | contig 10859 bp, 9 predicted proteins | sample 6106811 | NCBI WGS metagenome assembly SCPP01 (sample SAMN10720449, study PRJNA508395) | human gut metagenome | isolation source: Participant 2 stool, 15 month | host: Homo sapiens | collected 2018
CCTAGACGAGCGCATTGGATTGGGTCATCAAGGACATCGGCCGTAGGAATTCCCAAAAGACGCGCCATCTCACCGGGATGGGGCGTCAGGATCTTATTAGGGAGACGGCAGCAGCGCGTCTTCACCGGCTAGGGCATGAGGCCATCCGCATCGATGACAAGGGGCATGGGAAGCTGCTGAACAAGGCTTCTGACAAATCGTACCGTTTCCGGTGCTTTGCCTAGGCCGGGGCCAATGGCAACGACATCACTGGATAAAAGTTCCTGTACGGAGGCTTCCACGTCAAGGGGGTCAAAGGTCTTGACCATGACTTCCGTACTTTTGATGGCAAGAGGCTCCCAGGCTGCTTGTTCCGTATAAACGGTCACAAGTCCCCCACCAGCACGAACGGCAGCTTTGCTTACAAGCTCCGCCGCCCCAATATAACCGCGGGAGCCTGCTACAAGGGCAATGCGTCCATTAGTTCCCTTATGGGCGTTTTTGGGGCGATGGGGCAGCAGGGGCGCAACAAAAGCGTCATCAAGCAGGGTCATGGTGCTTTTTGCCTCTTCTTCCACCTGTTTGGGCGTGCCGATGGTATGCACCTTGACCGCACCTGCATAAAGGGCACCGGGATAAAGATAAAGACCGGGCTTGGGGGCCACCATGGTCACTGTAAGGTCCGCCTTGAGGGCAAGGGCGGCTTTTCCCGTATCGGCGTCAACGCCGCTTGGCAGGTCGATGGCAAGGATAGGAACAGTCAGCTCCTTAAGGGCGCGTACAAAGGAAAGGATGGGCTCCCGGAGGCTGCCATGAAAGCTCGTTCCTACAAGGCCATCTAAAAGGAGATCTGCCTGTCGAGCCGCTGCAAGGGCCTTTTGGGGCTCTTTTTCCCATACAAAGCGGGGAAAAGCAAACCCCTCCGTCATTACAAGTTCTGCCTGAGCAGCCTTTCCCATCTGTTCCGGCTCAGCCGTAAGGATAAGGGAGCAGGAAGCGCCAAAACGCGACAAAAAGCGCAGGGCCGCCAGCCCGTCACCGCCATTATTTCCTTTGCCGCACAAAAGGACTATCCGTTTTCTTGCAGCGCCGCCCAAAAAGGCACAGGCTTCTTCGGCTACGGCGCGGCCGGCATTTTCAATGAGCACCGTCTCAGGAAAACCCATGTCTTTAATCAGACGGGCATCCACATCTTTCATGGCCTCTTTTCCTATGAGTTTCACCCTTATCCCTCCAATACCACTTGTGCGATGGCAAGATCCTTCGTATGACTGATGGAAACATGGACCTTATTGACGCGACGGTTCATGGCCGTAATGAGGACCGGCCCCAAAAGATGGACCTGAGGCACCCCCGTGGCATCAGGCAGGGTCTCAATTTTTCAAACTGACCAGGCAGGATGCCTGTTCCAAGGCCTTGCCCACCGCTTCCTTCACGGCATAGCGTCCGAAAAGATTCTGCCGCATGGCATTTCTTGCTTTCGCAGTACGCAATTTCCTCGTCCGTAAAGATTTTTTCCTTGAAGCCTTCCTGCTGGAGGGCCTTTTCTATCCGGCTGACCTCAACAAGGTCAACACCAATACCAATGATCATCATGGAACTCCTTTTTCAGATAGTTATTTGGACCGCTGGGCCGCCTTCCATTGAAGGATCTTTTCCAGACGCTCCTTATAGCGCACTTCAAACCCCTCTTCTGTAGGGTGGTAGTAACGCCGTCCCTTAAGGGAATCAGGCAGGCAGTCCATGGCCGCGATCTTTTCCTTTGTATCATGGGCATAAATGTAGCCTTTGCCGTATCCCGCTTCCTTCATGAGGGCGGTCGGAGCATTGCGGATGACAAGCGGAACCGGTTCCTGCAGATGATGCAGCGCGTCTTCCCGTGCTTCAATATAGGCAAGCTCCATGGCGTTGGACTTAGGGGACATAGCCATATAGATGACCGCATGGGCCAAGTTGACGGAGCACTCAGGCATCCCGATGAAATGACAGGCCTCATAGGCAGCAACGGCCACTTCAAGGGCCCGGGAGTCAGCAATCCCGACATCCTCACTGGCAAAGCGAACAACGCGGCGGGCAATGTATAAAGGATCCTCCCCCGCCTCCAGCATGCGGGCAAGCCAATAGACAGCGGCATCGGGATCGGAATTGCGCATGGATTTGTGGAGGGCGGAAATGAGATTATAGTGCTCCTCCCCAGATTTGTCATACAGGAAGGATTTTTGGCTCGTGCACTCTTTTAGGGTCTCTTCCGTCACATAGATTCCATCTTCCCTTGCGTCCCCATTTAGGACGACCATTTCCAGCGTGGACAGGGCACTGCGGGCATCCCCGCTGGCAAATTCCGCGACAATGCGGAGCTTGTCATCATCCATATGGATATGCTGGTCTCCCAAGCCCCGGGAATCGGTCAAGGCCCGTTTCAAAAGGGCCATGATGTCTTCTGTCGTAAGCTCCTTGAGAACAAAAACCTTGCAGCGGGACAAAAGGGCACCATTTACTTCAAAGGACGGGTTTTCCGTCGTCGCCCCGATAAGGATGATGCTTCCTTTTTCTACAAAGGGTAGGAAGGCGTCCTGCTGGGCCCTGTTGAAGCGGTGAATTTCGTCGATAAAGACGATGGTCCGCTGGCCAAACCGCGTCTGTTCATCCGCCCGCTGCATGACCGCGCGGATTTCCTTGATGCCGCTGGTCACAGCCGAAAAAGTGATGAAACTGGCTTTTGTCGTATGGGCGATGATCTTTGCAAGGGTTGTCTTTCCCACGCCGGGCGGGCCCCAGAAAATCATGGAAGAAATCTGGTCCCTTTCAATCAAGTTGCGCAGGACTTTGCCTTTACCCAGTAGGTGCTGCTGCCCCTGGAACTCATCCAGCGTCTTGGGTCGGAGCCGTTCCGCCAACGGTTCATGGTGAGGGGTCTTAAACAGACTGTCTTCTTCCATGGCCATACCTCCTTATGTTTCGTACTTTTTATTATAACATAGGAAGGCAGCGAAACGCCCTGCGGCAGCCGCAGGGGAAAAACCTTATTCTTTTTCTTGGGTCTTGAGCAGGCCAGTCAGGTCTGAGATCCGTGCCTCGTTAGGGAGAATGTAAAGATAATCACCTGGCATAAGCACAAGGCTGGCGTCGGGGATGAGGGTACTGTCACCACGCCGCACGGAAACCACCAGGCCTTTGCCAGGAAACTTCAACTCCTTCAAGCTTTTGCCTTCAGCAAGGGAACCGCTTTCCACAGCAGCTTCATAAACATAGGGATTGCGCTGCAGCTGGTCCTTTTTGGCCGTTTTCGGGAAGCGGACCTTAAGGTCATCTTCGAGAATAGCGTCAAAGATGGGCCGATCGCGGAGCAGTTCACCTGCAGCATAGGCAAAAAGTGTAACGATACCGAGGGGAACCATATGATAGAACCGGCCTGTCAGTTCCAAGAGAAGCAGGATCCCCGTAACAGGAGCCCTGACAGAGCCCGTGAAAAAGCCGGCCATGGCAAAGACCACCATATGGAGCCGATATTCCGGCGGCAAAAGGCCAAGGCCTGCAGCAAGGTTACCGTAAAGGCCTCCGCAGATGGCCCCTAGTACGAGCATAGGCTGAAGGGAGCCGCCTGGCGCGCCGGAACCGGTACTGAACATGGTAAAGGCAAATTTCCCGACAAGGAGCAGGATGATGAAGGGAACCGTTCCCTTAAGTTCCACCATATCTTCTATGACCCCATCCCCGGCCCCCAATACGTAGGGAAAAAAGAACGTGAGAGGGATGGTAAGAAGGAGCGGGAAAAGGAGCTTTATCCACGGTGCCTTGAAAAAAGAGAGGCCATAGAAACGCCCCATGTTCAGGGATGCCTTATTGAAAAGCACCCCGATTGTCCCCGTAAAAAGCCCCAAAAGGGCCAAATGGGGCAAATAGGCCGCATCGAGGATGGGCATACGCGGAATAGCAAAAACCGTTTCCGTGCCAAACACGAAGTGAGCCACTACAGCGGCCGTCAGGCTGGCCATAAGGGTTGGCAGCATGACAAGGGCGGAAAGGTTTTTATGGATGACTTCCATCGTAAAAAGGCAGCCTGCCATCGGCGCATTGAAGGCGGCGGCAAGTCCGGCCCCCGCACCACTGCTGATGAGGGCCCGAGTCTCCACATTGGAGTTACGGAAGAGTTTGCCTATGCCCTGACCTGCCATACCGCCAATCTGGACGGAAGGTCCTTCCCGCCCCATGGACAGCCCCGCTCCAATCCCCAGTGCGGTTGTGATGAGTTTGACCACGATGACACGAAACCAATGGAGGCTGGAATAAACGCCAATGACGATACCGCGCACTTGAGGGATGCCGCTGCCGCCAGCGATGGGGACCCATTTAACAAGGCCGCTGATGACAAGGCTCGTCATCACAAGGGCAAGGACCCAGAAGAAGGCGTAGGTCATGGAGACGTTCTGCAAAAAAGCCACCATGAGGGAGCGCCGTTCCGAAACGTATTCAAGGCAGCTGCGCAAAAGGGCAATACAGCCACCGGCAAACAGGCCAACGAGAATTCCTTCAAGGGCAAGGCGCAGTTTCAGTGTCGGGATATGGATCATCCCTTCCAAGGTTCTTTCCGTGTCATTTTTCTTCATCATTCCACTCCATCAAAAAGACCAGTAAAGTCGAGGGTTGCAAAATAGTCTTTCGGAGTCTGGGCGCGGCGGATCATCTTGACGGTTCCGTCTTCCTGGAGCAGGAGTTCTGCGCACCATAGCTTACCGTTATAATTGTAGCCCATGGCGTAGCAGTGGGCGCCGGCATCATGAAGGAAAAGATAGTCACCTTCTTCAATTTCCGGCAGCATCCGGTCAACGGCGAACTTATCATTGTTTTCACAGAGGCCGCCCGTCACGTCATATTTATGATCGCAGGGGGCATTTTCCTTGCCAAGGACCGTAATATGATGGTAGGCTCCGTACATGGCAGGACGAATCAAGTTGGCCGCGCAGGCATCAAGACCGACATATTCCTTATAGATATGCTTGAAATGGATGGCCCTTGCGATAAGTGCTCCATAAGGCCCCGTGACAAAGCGGCCCATTTCCGTCATGAGACGCACGTCTGTCATGCCTTCAGGACCAAAGACCTCATCATAGACGCGGTGAACCCCTTCACCAATGGCCAGGATATCATTTGGCGTCTGGTCCGGACGGTAAGGAATGCCGACGCCGCCGGAAAGATTGATGAAGCTGACGGCAATCCCCGTTTCATGTTTGACTTCCACGGCCAGTTCAAAAAGCTGGCGGGCCAGTTCCGGATAATATTCATTGGTCACGGTATTGCTGGCAAGGAAGGCATGGATGCCAAACTCCTTGGCGCCCTTCTTCTTGAGGATCTTGAAGGCTTCCATGAGCTGGGCCTTGGTCATCCCATATTTGGAGTCGCCAGGATTATCCATGATGTCATTGCCAAGGGCAAAGGTACCGCCCGGATTATAGCGGCAACAAATTGTTTCCGGGATACCGACGAGACGCTCTACCGTGTCAATCATGGTAAAGTCATCAAGGTTGATGATGGCTCCCAGTTCAGCGGCCAGGCGATAATCCTGGTCCGGTGTATCATTTGACGAGAACATGATGTCACGGCCGGAAAATCCGCAGACCTTACTCATCAAAAGTTCCGTGTAGGACGAACAATCGGTCCCGCAGCCTTCTTCTTGGAGGATCTTCAAAATATAAGGGTTGGGCGTTGCCTTGACAGCAAAATATTCCTTATAGCCCTTGTTCCAGGAAAAGGCTTGGTTGATTTTCCGTGCCGTTTCGCGGATACCTTTTTCATCATAGATGTAAAATGGCGTTGGATAAGTCTTTGCAATTTCCTCGACCTGTGCTTTCGTAACAAATGGTACTTTCTTCATGGAAGTCATGTCCCCTCTCGTTCAATTATTGATCCCAGATCAGCCCAGGATCATTCGATCATTATCAAGTTCTTCTCCCGAGGCCTTTTCAAAGAGATTCAGGAGGTCCGGGATGGTCAGCCGCTTTTTTTCTTCGCCGCCCACATCGACAACGATGCGGCCGGCATTCATCATGACGAGGCGGTTGCCAAAACGCAGGGCATCCCGCATATTGTGCGTAATCATGAGGCTTGTCAGATGGTCCCGGGCAATGACTTTTTGCGTCAGGGCAAGGACCTTTTCGGCCGTTTTTGGATCAAGGGCCGCCGTGTGCTCATCAAGAAGGAGCAATTTAGGATGGTTCATGGCGGCCATAAGGAGCGTCAGAGCTTGGCGCTGTCCGCCGGAAAGCAGTCCCACCCGAGCAGTCAGGCGGTCTTCAAGTCCTAGGTCCAGTTCCTTTAACAGTTCCCTGAAATGGGAACGTTCCTCTTCCTTAAGGGCCCAGGAGAGCCCCGGCCTTTTGCCGCGGCGGCTGGCTATGGCGAGATTTTCTTCAATCATCATGCCGGCTGCCGTACCCATCATGGGATCCTGGAAAACGCGGCCAATATAGCGGGCCCGTTGATGTTCCGGCATCTGGGTAAGCTCCACATCATCAATGGTGATGGATCCTTCATCAATGGGAAAGACACCGGCAATGGAATTTAGGAGTGTCGATTTCCCCGCACCATTGCCACCGATGATAGTGATGAAATCCCCCGTTTCCATATGGAGATCGACGCCGCGCAAAGCTTTTTTCTCATTGATGGTTCCGGGAAAAAAGGTCTTACTGATATTTTTCAGTTCCAGCATGGTCAGCCCACCTTTCTTCTCTGGACCTTATCCCGCATCATGGGCAGAGCAAGGGCAATGACGACAAGCACACTCGTAAACAGCTTGAGATCGTTGGGTGGCATTCCCATCTGGAGCACGATGGCAATGACAAAACGGTAAACGATGGATCCGAGGATAACGGAAACCAAGCTGTTCTTGAAACTCCGCGTGCCAAAGAGGACTTCCCCAATGATGACAGATGCAAGGCCGATGACGATGGTGCCTACGCCCATCCCCACATCGAAAAAGCCATTGTTCATGCCAATGAAGGCGCCAGCCATGGCGGTGAGGGCATTACTCAGGAAAAGCCCCAAAAGAAGCATGACATTGGTATCGATGCCTTGGGCGCGGATCATTTGCGGGTTAAAACCCGTGGCCCGGATGGCGGCTCCGATTTCCGTACCAAAGAACCAGTAGATCAAGGTCCCGATGACCACCGTGGCCAAGAGCCCTACGATAAAGACGGACTGGGCATAGTCAAGGCCCAAGGTTTCCATATAGGTAAACGCTGTTTCCTTTCCCAAAAGGGAAACATTGGCTTTACCCATAATACGCAGGTTGACGGAATAAAGGGCAATCATGGAAAGGATTCCTGCAAGCAGCGACGGGATGCGAAGCTTCGTGTGAAGAAGTCCCGTCACGATGCCTGCAACGCCGCCCAAAAGACCAGCGGCAAGCAGGGCCAGCAAGGGATGATGGTCCCGGATCAGGAAATAGACACAAATGGCGGCACCCAAGGGAAAGGACCCTTCGACGGTCATATCGGCAAAATCAAGGACCCGGAACGTGATGTAGACACCAAGAGCCAAGAGGGACCACAAAAGTCCTTGGGAGAGAGTGGGAATTATCAAATCAATCATAACGGATGCTGCCTCCTTTATCGCTCATAAATCAGAACGAAGCTGCAGTGCTCTTACCAGCTGCAGCTCCGTCATGGATCTTTTTTGACCCATTTTCTTCTTATTGGACAACATCGGCACCGTTACGGATGGATTCCGGGATGGTGATTCCCAGAAGTTTAGCTGCCGTATCATTGACCGTTGCCTTGACATCCTTTTGGGTTTCAATGGGCATATCCTGGGGTTTTGCTTCCCCGCGAAGCACCTTCACGGCCATCAGTCCCGTCTGGTAACCTAGTTTGTAGTAGTCGATCCCGATGGTCGCAAGAGCGCCCTTCCGGACCTCCCCCGGTTCACCGGCAATCACAGGAATCTTGGCAGCGTTGGTCACCTTTGTAAGAACCGGTACGGCCGAAGCCATGACGTTATCTGTCGGGATATAGATGACGTCGACCCCTTGGGCCACAAGGCCTTGGGCAGCCTGCTGGATATCATTGACGTTGGTTACCGTCGCTTCCTTGACGGTCAGTCCCTTTTCCCCGGCAATCTTCTTCATGATGGAAACTTGGAGCTGGGAATTGACTTCGCTGGAGCAGTACATGACACCGACCGTCTTGGCCTTGGGCAGGAGGGTCTTTAAGAGGTCAACCTGCTTATCAATAGGGTTCATGTCCGTCGTGCCCGAAACATTGGTCCCCGGCTTTGCGTTATCCTTGACGAGCTTGGCTTCTTTGTAATCCGTAATGGCCGTTCCTAAAATAGGGATGGTCTTTGTTGCATTAGCTACGGTTTGGGCAGCCGGCGTTGCAATGGCACAGATCAGGTCCACTTTGTTGTTGACAAAACGCTGGGCAATGGTCTGCAGATTGGATTGGTCAGCCTGGGCATTTTGCTGGTCCACTTCAAGATTCTGCCCTTCTTTGTAGCCATTGGCTGCAAGGGCATCGATAAAGCCTTTATTGGCAGCATCAAGGGCATCGTGGGTCACGAGCTGGACAACGCCAATCTTGGCACTGTCTTTTTGGGCTGGTGCGGACCCCTTATCGCCCCCACATCCTGCCGTAAGGCCCAAAACAGCAACGGCAAGGAGGATCAAGCCTTTTTTTGCATTGGTCAAGTTTTTCATACTTCCCATCCTTCTTTCCTTCTTTTCTACTGTGGTCAGTCAAGTTCCATAATGAACTGCTGTATTTGGTAATCATACCATATTCCGTCTTAGGGTACAACAGAATGATTCCTTTTAGAGAAGAATATAAGAAAAACTGCTTCATTTTGTTAACTTTTATATAGTGCAGAAGAAATTGATTTCCCAGCACGGCACATAAGGGTGGCGGCGGAGATAGATACGATACTCCGGTACCAGCTGCCAAATGGATAGGGGCAGGCGCCACAGGTCATCATCATGATGGTAGCCAGCAATGAGCATCTTGGGATGCCACGTATGGATGCTTTCCGCACCACCCAAAAGGGCCTCTTTTTCCGCGCCTTCCACATCCATCTTGATATAGGTGACGCGCTCCTTCCCCACGATTTCATCAAGGCTTACCCCTTCCGTGACGGTTTTTCCCGTCTGCGCAAGATAGGACATCCTGCCGCCCTTGGCAGCGAGCGGCAAAGAGGTCATCCCGCTCCAAATAGCCTTTTGATGGAGGGCGCATTTGCGAATCTGCTGGGATTCCACAAAGATCCGCAGTTTCTTAAAGTTCTTCGGGTCCGGCTCTACGGCATCCAGATGCTCATATTGACCATCCGTAAGGGCAAGGAACTCCCGCAGTGTATCGCCGTTATAGGCGCCAAGATCCACATAGCGTTCCCGGTCGGACCAGGAAAAAAGGGTCAAAAGATCGTCCCACCGCCGTGAGACCCCTTCCAGATAGGTCAGTTTCCCGCTGAGTTTATAGTCAAGGATATCGCAAAAAACACGGCGGCTCTTGCTGTCGGCAAGGCGTTCATAGACAGCTTCCAGTTCCGTTTCATGGGCAAGGAGCCAAGCCGGCGAGACCACTGATTCATCGCCAAATAAAGGCAGATGGGGTGCGTAGGTCTCATGCTGACGGCTGATGGCAAAAAAGCGGGCAAGGATCTCAGGCCGCTCGCTAGCAAAGGCAATGAGCACGATGGCGTCCGGATAGGCCGCGTGAACCTTGGCGTAGGTCAAGACGGGAAACCCCCGGAAAACCTGCCCCCGGACAAATTCATCGCTGGCAAAGACGGCATTGACGGGAATATCCAATCGGTCCAAGCGATCAAGAATGGCATCCGCCCCATTTCCCATGCCATAAAGGACGATGGGACGCGTCTGCTTTTTCAGGTACTGCCAAAGGGTTTCATGTTCTCGTAAAGGCACCATGGTGAGTCCTCCTTAGGCTGCTTTTTTAAGAGGCGGATGGATACTGACTGCTTTTTGCGCCTTTTGCCGATCAGCCGCAGCTGCCGCCCATTTCTGGAGCTGTTCCGTAATGCGCATCGCTCCATCACTGAGGCTTTCTCCCAGCGCGCGGTCACTGTCATAAAAACGCAGGATGCGGATATCCTCATAATAGATATCACTTGAGCGGTCGCTGTCAATGGAAATGAAATGAGTCCCGTCCACAGGGCCTCTCTTTTCGACCAGATACAGGGCCCCTGCCATGAGGCGGGCCCGATAAAGGGGCTTATCATAGCCATTGGCTTTGCTGAATGTATAGGAAAACGCCCCATCAGATACAGTGGCACTGCCATCTGCATTTTCCGTTACTTTTTCCGGCAGATGAAGGGCGTCCACCTCTTTGAGGGCAGCTTTAAGACGGGCTTCCGGTTCTGGATGGGATGAATAAAGACCATACTCGGGATTGCCATAATCCTTGGCAAGGTCTTCGAGTTTTGCCATCGTAACGGCAGCACCATAGGGATTGAAGCCAGCTTCTTTCACAAGACGGAAGCCCTCCTGATCGGCTTCCCGCTCATCTCCCCGACTGTAGCTTGCCATGAGGGCCGAACTGACCGTGGAAGCAAGGGCCAGTCCTGCGCCAGGATCCCCGCTGGCCGCGCCAGCAAGGATGGTAAGAAGGGACAGGGCCATCTGTTTTTCAATCTGATGGACGGTATGGCGCTTTTCAATGTGGCCAATTTCATGGCCCAAGACAGCGGCAAGCTCATCATCACTGGTCATGGTATCCACAAGGCCCTTATAGACATAGATGAAGCCGCCGGGACAAGCAAGAGCATTGACGTCCTGTATTGAGGACTTTGAAGGTATAGGAATCTGCCGCGTCGAATGAGCGGCAAGGGCTTTTCCGATGCGGTCGATGCGGCTTGCCACTTCATCATCCTGA
>SCPP01000058.1_pt1 | contig 10836 bp, 12 predicted proteins | sample 6106811 | NCBI WGS metagenome assembly SCPP01 (sample SAMN10720449, study PRJNA508395) | human gut metagenome | isolation source: Participant 2 stool, 15 month | host: Homo sapiens | collected 2018
GACAGCTTTTCATATTTGCATGGGTTCCGCTTCATAAAATTGCGGGGTAACTATCCAGCAAGGGGCAATTCCTTTTTCTATTCCGCCTTGTGTGAGGTACTGATCCAGCATTTTTTCAACTCCTGTTCCTCATATTTCAGCAATCCGTAGGCAGGGTCGGCAATGTAGAACCAAGTTTTGCCCCTTTTCTTTTCTATTTTATAGAGGACCACGAAATGTTCCGGTTCCAGTGGATGATGCATGGCAGTTTTGACTGTTGTTTCAGTTTTTCCATTGAAGTGCGTATACCGGTGGCGTATGCTGGCTGCCGCTTCACTGATACCTAACAAGTTAACTCCGTGTGCGCTGTATGTATGATTGCTCGCGGAGCTGTTGCACGGAGAATGTTTTGCCATAATATTTGGCTATCATTCTCAGGCAGGAGGGCCGCATCCATGCCGTCAACTGTTTATAGAATGGAAATTTGCTCATAATTGTCTTTTGTTTTACTCTGTTTATCAGCCAGTCGGCTATTTCGTTCATCCTTTCACTTTCGCTCTCAAAGAAGGCGCACAGGTGTTTTTGCCGTTCTATGATGTATTCCCGGTTTGCCAGTAGATCAATGATCTGCCTGTCCAGTTTCACGGGGGTAATTTTTTTTGTTTATTTCCTGTGGCGTGAACTCTGCCATGGGCACATGGGCAAAGGTGCATTCCGTCCAGTGGGTTATTCCTCCGGTGATAAGCGCCATGTCGCACAAGGGCAACAGGGCTTGCAGGCGGGGCAGGCGGTAAATGGCTATATTGGGCGGTAATGAAAACAACCGGGTTTCCACCTCTCCATGATTGGTCAGCAGGATGAATTGATATTGCGGATGGATGCTCGCACTCTGCTTTATGGCTTTGTAGAATGATTCCGTATGTGAGGGGGTGTTCACTTTTCTTTCTTCTTCCTCGTCTTCCAGCAAGCCTATAATAACAGTGCGTGAACGGTCTTCTTTTATTTCCGTCAGTTTGTCGATGAAATCGTCGTCTTTTGCACCTTGCGGCAGCAATTTATAAGGAATAGGCGGCAGGGTGACGACAGGCATTTCCGGCATTAGGTCTATCTTTCTGTCAGTTTTGTTTATGGCTATAAACAGATAGTTTATGTCATATTCATTATATACTTGCTGCTTATCTTGCAGTTGATAGTCCAGCAATGCCAAATGTGGCGTAAACCATCGGAAATCATGTGGATAAATGATGCGTCCTATTCCTTTCCGCAGCAAACCGGTAGTGAAAACGGAGTCGGAGGTATCGGTATAATAGACCTTGTTTCCCCGTTCACTAATCAAGCATGCCAGTCGGGTGGTGGGACATACGCATCCGGTTTTATATCAAAAATTCAAACATGACCCGTTTTCTCATCACATTTCAATTCGTATTATCCTACTACTTTAAAGCCTAATGACGTATATAGATTTTTGCCATCATAATAATATGTTCCTAAGAATTTATCGAAAGGATGCACACTTCCAGTTCATCGCGCATATAGGCAATGTACTCAAAGAGAGTGGAACGTGACATATCCATCTTTGCTGCAAATTCCTTGGATGTGCCTGTGCACTTGTGCCGGATAAGAAAATCCATATAGAGGATTTTCTTAAGGTCTACTCGTTTCATGGTCTTTGTAGTTTTTTAGGATGAATAATTAGGGTTATCTTTTAAAGCTCCAACCAAGTATTTCCCATCTTCACTAGTTAGTTCTAATGTATATTCTCCGGATGGGAAACTGGCTATGGAAATGATAATATAGCTTGTTTGTGCTTGGGGCACTAACTGTTCATACATCACTTCTCCTGTTTGATTACCGGTGATGGTAATTTGTATGTCACAGTCCGGAGATGTGTTTTCAATGTAGATGTTCTGGCCATCGGTGCAGGCTGTGATGGGAATAGATGGCAGGCTTCGTGTATTAACTGTTAAGCACTTTCTGCACCGATAAACCACTAAGCAATATGGTGAATAATACCATACGCAAACTCAAATATTTAATTCTTTAGTTGTTTTCATAATAATATTATTGATTGATTGTTATGCTGCAAAGTTATGGATTTAGAATGAAAAACAGATAGACCGGATATGTACGTTATATGGACAATTAAAAAAGAGATAATATGCTAATAATTAGAATATTACCTCTTTGTGCGAATGCGGAATGTGGACAGTTGCTTCCCTAGAACTCCCATAGCCACAGATCCAGTGTCTGTCCTTTGCCGAATGCTCCTATCTTTTGAGTGATACGTTCTTTCAATCTTAATTTTCTTTTAGATACCGAAGTCGATTCTATCCCCAGCAAATCAGCTATTCCCGGATTGGCTATTCCCAACTTGATGAAGCAGCATATCTGCAAATCGCTTTCTGTCAATGAAGGTACAAGAGTGGAAAGCCTTACTATATAATTATCGAATAATAGATTCATTGTTTCCTTTACCTCTTCCCATTGCTCGTCTTTCATGTATTGGGGCTTTGTCTTTAGCCGGTAAAGGACATCTGTCTTTTTTATCAGTTGGTTGCACAGGAATCTTTCACGATCATGCAATCGTTGGTTTTCTTCTCCTAAAAGTCCCAATCTTTCAAGTTCTTTGGACTTTTCATTCAGCGAAGAAGAATATTTATCAATATGTTGCTGCAACATTTTATTCTCTTGTTGCAGGGCTTCATTTTGGCATTTTATTTCAGATAGTACATTCTTTTGCTCCTCCAACTGTTCCTGCGCATCTTTATTCGCCTCCATTTGTTCTGCCAGTTCCTTCATGCGGCTTTGGTTACGACTGATTATTCTCTCATTCTCTTGTCTTTTTAAGGTATTCAGCTGTATTTCTTCTTCATGTCTTTGTATGATATGCTCTTTACGGATTAATTTTCGCTGGTATATATAGATAAGGATAGCTATCAGGCAGAATACCACTACCAATATGATTAGTACATTACGGATGATAGTATTATTTTCTATTTTTAGCTGGTTCTTTTCATTCAATAGTTTTTGCTGGTTATACTTTTCCTGCATATTCATAAGCTCTTTATTTTTATGCAATTTCCAGACAGAATCTTGATAAACTACCATACTATCGCAATATAGGCTCATTTTTTCATAGTCTTTTTTCTCTTTGCTTAGATTATATAAAATTTCATAAGTTGCACAAATCGTTTCCATGCGATTGGAGGATAATGTTTTATTCAGATAATAATAGGCAGAATCTGTTTTATTAATGCGTCTATATATGTCACCAATTACCAAGTAACTTTGTTCTAGCCTTTTTTTTAGGGGTAATTCGCTTGTTTCTTTAAGTATTAAAGCTTTTTGGGCATAGGATAGGGCAGGTTGATAATCTTTTGTTTCGGTATATACTCCTGCTAATTCGTTCATTCCATTTATTAATATACCATTATTATGTAGAGTTTCTGCCATTTGTATAGCTTCTTTATAATATTTGATGCTATTATCAAAATCAAATAATACGGAATATACTTTTCCCAAATCATAATATGCAGAACATATATAATTCTTATTTTCGGATAGTTTCGCATAGTGCAATGACTGTTTAAACATTTGCAATGCATATTCATTCAGCGAATTATATAGGTATATATTTCCTATACTGCTATAAATCAAATGTGCCAGTTGATAGTCTTTCGTCTTTTCTACTTCTTCTATTGCTTTTAAATAGGATTCTTGTGCTTCATTCTTTTTATCAGCTTTTTCATATAATACACCTTTATAATAAAGTACCATTGCTTTCCGTTGGGGATTGTTTTGCTTCATAAAGTAATCATAGGCTATATTAATTAAGGTAGAGTCAGCAAGTTCTTCTTTATAATTCTTATACTTGGCTTGCACTGTTAGCAACGCCCAAGTAGCATTTTGCAATTTGTCCGATACTGCCGGAACTTTCATCCCTTGTAATACACCCAGTGCACTATCCGGATGTTCATACATCACCGCTTCCGCTTGAACCAATTCAAGCAACAACGCTTGTTGAGAAGCATTTTCTTTTTTTGTGCAGGCAGAAAGGAGTATACTTATTATTATAATAATAAAGTTTCTTTTTATTCCAATTGTTTTTTTCATAGTATTTGCATTTATGTATAGCGAACAAATATAGAAATTAAAAACGATATTGAAAAGATTTTATATCACTATTTACAAAAAAAGAGTGATTGATTATAGTTTGCATCCAGTGTTGATAGAAGTATTATGGATCTTAAATATTCAATTTAGTAAGGAGGCATGCCCTCCTTACTATTTTATGTATAAAAACGGCTGTATTATGTATATCTATTTGAATCCACAATATGTGATTAGAAACGAAAATAATTGTTCTTATATCATTGCTAAATCAGCTTTAATTACTGCTAAGCTAGAATATGCCATGGCTTTTGCAAGCGTAGTTCCACCTTCTATTGGATATATCTTGTCACATATTGGAGAAGGAGAATTAAATGCTTCAATAGAAAATATAGCAAATACCCTAAATATAAAACCAGACCTGATAGATAAGTTTATTCGAAAAATAATCGATAATCCAGTAAAAGTAGGATGGAATTATAAAGGAGTGACGATTTCTTTTCCCCCGTATCTGCTGACTTCTGTTAAGGAAGAATCGGAGGGAAGTGTTTATACGGATAATGAATTATTTTATACTACAGACTTTATACCTAAACGTCCTTCTGTTCCGCTGAATCTTAACTTTATGATTACAACCCAATGCAGGACGGATTGTATGTATTGCTATGCGGATAGAAACAGGAAGAACGATTTGACAAGTTGGCAAATTATAAAGGTGATAGATGAAGCTCATGATATGGGGGGGGAATCTGGCTTTGACAGGAGGTGATATTTTTGCTTTCCCTGATTGGAAAGAGGTGATACGAAAAGTGGGGCAATATGGATTCACACCTTTATTGAGTACAAAAATACCGCTAAAAGAGGATGATATTTACTTTTTAAAAGAGTCTGGAATTAAATTCTTGCAGTTTTCATTGGATTCTATATTTACCTCTACATTACAGACAATGGTACGTGTAAAAGAAGACTATATAGATAATGTGAAGCAAATGTTTGAGTATTCTTAATCCAATCTGTGGTCAGATTGATAAGAAAATTATAATTCGCAAATAAAAATGAGGATTAAACTTATAAATATTTGTAACAAATGATTGAAGCAAGAGCATTAGTTTCTATTAATTTTCTGAATTTGTCAGAAAACTATGATTTTATGTCACGTTGGTTAGGTGTATATGATAAATATGCAAAGCTATTGAAAGGTTCGTCGGATGCAGTTGTAAAAGATGGATCTGGAAAGATACCTGAATCAGCAAACGATAAAGTGGATTTAACCAACAAGCATTTGGCATTACAGGCTATATTAGCTGAATATGGTCAAAAGTTAAATAAAAGCCATCTTTATTCTGAAACAGTCGGTCTGTCCGAAGCCCATGATATTCGTCGCAAATGTTTCAGCGCATTACAGATGAACATCAAGAGCAAGAGATATAGGAACAAAAGAAGATCAAGATGCTGCAAGAAGCCTTATTGATCAGACTGGAAATTATAAAATGAATAAGATAATTACCCGTTCCGATATGTCTGCCCGCATTGCAGGTTACATTTTGATTCTGCAATCAGAGAAAAACCATGATTCAGTAGAACGACTGAATCTGGCTGATCGCATCACTGAAGTGGAAAAGGCAAATAATCTTTATTTGGACTTAGATACACAGCGTGGTATTGTGAAAGAACAGAAAGGTCTTTCGGCTACTAGTCTGCATAAGAACTGTAATGGATTATTGAATCAGCTATATTCATTGGTAAATGATATGTTCTTTTATTATGATAATGAACTGTTTATTGCCTTTGCCGATGAACTGAATGCTGTGGCTGAATCTTATCAATTGGTTATCAATAACCGTAAGGCAGATGCCAAGCGTAAAAAGAATGAGAGAAAGGGCCTAAAATTATTGCCGGTTATCAATAACTAAGGTGCGGCAATGAATTGATCTGCTACTTGTATAAGCGATTCTATAAGACTGCCTTAAATAAAAGTGTGGTTACTTTTATTTAAGGCAGTCTTTCTATGAGAATACGAAAGAATGTTAAATGAAATTTTTTTTTTGTTCAGTCCGGAGGTGTCGGACTGTGGGAGATTACATTTGCAATATCAAAACAAACCCTTATTGTTTAACCATTTAAAATAAATTCATTATGAAAGAGAACAATGAAAACAAGGCTAAAGCCTTGGAGGAAAACAAAAAGAATTATTCTTCTGAAAATTCAACTCCTCAAAATGGAGAAGATATTATTAGTAATGAAGATGCTGAAAAGCTGGAAGGCGGTATTAAGCATGAAGATCTTGAAAGACCATCTGAAGGTTCTCTTGGTGGAATCATCTGCTGCAATGGTTAATGATTTGTTTCAGATCAATCTAAAAAGATTAGTCTGAAGTAGAAGGTACTTAGCGATAAGTACCTTCTTTATCTTAATTTTTATATCTGAATATATGATAAATACTTACCATTATAAATAGATTCTTATGATTATAAATGATTTAACTATAAAATATACATTAGCAAATAATTGGATATTAAGAACAGATCCATATTATGAATCTAGAAAATATTCTGTTTATGATATTACTTCTCGTTTAACCTTGTATGTGACAAGATCATGTTATACTCTTTTGAAAATATTTCATGATAAGGCTTTGTCTTTTTCAAGTTTGTATGAAGCTATTGAGCAAAAGAATATTAAAATAGATTGGGAAGGGTTTTGGAATCTTTGCAAGGAGGTAGAACCTTTAAATTTTTTAGTTCCTTCGGAATTTCCATTACATAAGGGAGATGGTTTCCCTAATGGAGATGGAGTTTGTGGTTATGATGTTCCTATTACATCTACTCCTTTAACTGCTGAATTGCATTTTACACATAATTGTAATTTAAGATGCAAACATTGTTTCCAAAGTTCTTCTCCTAATAGTAGTCGATACAAAGAACTTGGGGTTTCTGACTGGATTGGCATTTTTGAACAGTTTGAGGATTGCAGAATGCATAATGTGACACTTACAGGGGGTGAAATCATGTTTTATCCACATTTTTCTGAGGTCTTTAATAATATTGTCGATAAAAGGATTAATTATAGAGTACTAACTAATGGTACATTAATAAATAGTAGTAATGTTGAGGCATTATCTAGAAAAAATGTATCATTAACTATATCTTTAGATGGGCACTCGGATAAGCAGCATGACCAGCTGAGAGGAAAAGGAGTCTTTAATAAAGTTGTAAAAAACATTGAACTTTTGGTCGCTCATGGTGCAAAAGTTTCCTTAACATACACTATTAATTCAAATAATTATCTTTATTTACAAGAAGCTGTAAAGTTAGCAATTTCTTTGGGAGTAAAAGGTATCTTCTTTGGATTTACAGATAGAATAGGCAGAGCAAACGAGAATTTGACTTTAATATTGTCACGCTCTCAACGTGAAATTGTAAAACACAATTTTGCTCAATTAGAGGAAGAATATGGTCATCTTCTGAGTTTGTCTTTAGTAGAAGTTGCTACTTTGGAACGCTATCATGAATTTGTTAACAACAAAGTTTATTGTTCTGCCGGAACAACGCATATTGGCGTTAGTTCGGATGGAAAATTATATCCATGTATTTATGCTTTTGGACATGAAGAATTGCTTGTAGGAGATCTTACAAAAGAAAATTTGAAAGAACTTTGGGAAAATAGAGATAAATGGAGAATGTTCCGAGGAGGATTTAGTTTGGAAAATATAGATACTTGTTCTACTTGTACATTAAACAAAAAGTGTTCACTGATGACTTGTCGTCTAAGGAATTATGATCAAGGTAATAGCTTCTATAATAAACCGATAGAATGTGCCGTTGATTATTCTATAGCTTTGTAATATAATGTGTTTTTGAAACTTTAAAAATATAGAATATGAGAGCGAATATACTTTTTTGTTTATACTTCTTTATGGGGTTGGCAGTGCAGCTGCAAGCACAGGTTACGGTAACAGGTAAAGTAATTGATGAGCAACAACAACCTGTCCCTTATGCCAATATAGTGTTACTTTCTTTGCCCGATTCTGCTTTCGTGGCAGGAAGTATCAGTAATGAAGAAGGCGCGTTTAGTCTCAATGTCAAAGAAACAAAGGATGTGCTTCGCATCTCATCTATTGGCTATGCTACTGTTTATCGTCCATTAGATAACAGAAGTACAGATCTTGGAATTATCTGTCTCGCTTCAGACACACAGATATTGGCTGAAGTTGTGGTAAAAGCTGATATGCCTGTTACTCGCATGAGAGGCGACGCACTGGTGACTAATATACAAAATAGTGTACTCTCTAAAGCCGGATCAGCAAGCGATGTATTGGGAAAAGTACCGGGTGTAATAAAAGAGAGGAATTCCTATGAAGTGCTTGGCAAAGGAACACCTCTTATTTATATCAATGGGCGGCAGGTACGTGATGATTCGGAATTGGATCAACTAAATTCGGAAGATATTAAGAGCGTAGAAGTTGTTACTAATCCCGGTGCACGTTATGATGCAACTGTAACTGCCGTTATCCGTATACAGACTATCCGGCGTGCCGGAGATGGTTTCGGCTTCGATCTCCGTTCCAGTTACTATCAGAGCCGGAATGTAGACTTGATAGAGCAATTGAATGTAAACTACCGCCATAATGGACTTGATATTTTTGGTATATTCCGTTATTTAAAGAACGAATATATCATGAAAAATGATATTGTACATACCTTGGAGTCTGATTCTTTATGGAAATATCAGAATTTATTGGATGGAACTGTAGTAGACAAGTCTTTACGAGGTGAAATAGGAGCTAATTACAGCCTGAATGATAAACATTCACTGGGATTCCGCTATACTCTTACTTCCCGTCCAAATACGAAGTCGGATGTATTTACCTCTAATGATATTACAGCCAACAATCAGTTTTATGACCACTTGGAAAATCAAGAGTATTCTTCTACTTCCGGTAAGCCTACTCATCAACTAAATGTTTATTATAATGGTACTGTGGGAGATTTGAATATTGATTTTAATACAGACTATTATACTAATACTTCTACAGGAAAAGGTCTTTATCACGAAGTCAGTCAAGAGCAAGAAAGTCGGGATGTGCATACACAGAGTTACATTAGGAATAAATTGCTAGCTTCTAAATTGGTACTTTCTTATCCGTTGTTTGGAGGTAATCTTTCGGTAGGCGGAGAATATACGGATACCCGTCGCAATGACGAGTACCGTAATCCGGAGAAATATGTGGAAAGTACCATCAGTCGTGTAGAGGAATATGGATTGAGTGGCTTTGCCGAATACAGCCGTCAGTTCCCGATAGGTAACCTTTCATTGGGTGTAAGATATGAGCATGTAACTTTTGATTATTATAAGGATGGTGTGCACATGGATGAACAGAGCCGTATGTATGGAAACTGGTTTCCTAATCTTTCTTTTTCAAGAAAACTAGGTTCTGTCCGGACACAGTTGAGTTATACTGCTAAAACGCAACGACCTACTTATAGCCAGTTAAGCAACAATGTCACCTATGTAGACCGTTTCACTATGCAACGTGGTAACCCATTGCTGGAGCCGTGCACCATTCACGATATTTCATTGGTCGGTACATGGCGTTTTTTACAGTTACTTGTCAGCTATCAGCAGTGGCGTAAAAATCATTTATTGGGGAGATCCGATAGATAATGGCAATTCAATGATGATGACTTACCTCAATTATCATAATCGTCCGACTTTGAATGTTTCTTTCTCTATTTCACCGGCTATTGGCTTTTGGCATCCTAACCTAAATATCGGCGTGAAGAAACAATGGATGACAATAGATGGCATAGAGTTTAATAAGCCTCGTCCTACAATAAGGTTCAACAATACATTTGAACTTCCTGGTGATTTTCTTGTCAGTTTGGATGGGCTTTTTATGGGAAAAGGAAATTATCAGAATTTGTATCAGTTCAAAATTATGGTACAGTTGACATCTCTGTCCGTAAGTCATTTTTAAGGGATGCCTTAAGTCTGGAACTTCGAGGGAACGATCTTTTTCATGGTTCACGTAATTATTGGCAAACATATTTTGGCAGTATTATTTGGGAACAGACTAATCAATGGGATACTCGTGAATTTTCTATTACTTTGCGCTATAAGTTTAATACAACAAAGAGCAAGTATAAAGGGACAGGAGCGGCAAATGATGAGCTAAGACGTTTGTGATAATTTCAAAAATAAAAGTATTGAACATGAGGAAAGTGATTTTACTACTCGGATTAGTGTTACAAGTGATTATTGTTGACGCACAGAGTGTTTCCGGCTCATTAGTTGATGAAAAAGGAAATCCTGTCAGTTTTGCTAATGTGGTATTGCTATCTTCCAAAGATTCATCTTTTGTGCAGGTACAATTAGCAATGAACAAAGGAATTTTCAGCATAGACCAAACAAGCGGTAACAATATACTCAAATTTCTTGTCTTGGCTTTATTCCGGTGACAAAGCCTATGCTCAGTTTCCGGTAACGATTGTGATGCATGAAGATGTTAATCTGTTGGGGGAAGTCGTGGTAAAGGGGAATCGCCCGTCATATAAACTTACTGCTGAAGGGTTGCAGACCCATGTGCAGGAACAGTACTTAGCAAAATGGGTACGGCGGAGGATGTGTTGAAGCATATGCGGGACTTCAGAAGAAAATGATGCGTATGAGTATTTGGAAAAGGAGCCCGATAATCTATGTGAATGTTGCTGCGTGATTTGTCGGAACTGGACCAGCTGAAGTCAGAAG
>SCPP01001365.1_pt1 | contig 10826 bp, 20 predicted proteins | sample 6106811 | NCBI WGS metagenome assembly SCPP01 (sample SAMN10720449, study PRJNA508395) | human gut metagenome | isolation source: Participant 2 stool, 15 month | host: Homo sapiens | collected 2018
GCAGAGGAATGTTCAATCCATCATTACGAGAAACTGCGGCCTTCCCACAAGAGCCGGATGCAAGAATGTAATCGAACTGCATGGAAATGTATTTGATAATTACTGCCCGCACTGCGGACGGAAGTATTCCATGGAATTCGTGGGGATACCGGAAAAGTACCTCTGTGCGAGGCGTGCAAGACGCCGGTGCGGCCGAATGTATGCCTGTTTGGCGAGATGGTGGACAACGGATCATGACAAGAGCGGCAGAAGTACAAAGAGCTGATGTTGCTGCTGGTGCTGGGAACCAACCTGAAGTCCTATCTATGCACCCAGGCTGGTAAAATACTATGACGGAGATAAACTGGTGCTGGTCAATGCGGTACCCCTTCTCCGATCGGCGCCGATATTTCCATCAATGACAGGGTGGATAATACTTTGGAAAAATATTAAAGAATTAGGAGACTGACATGAGCAAGGTAAGAACAAGATTTGCTCCAAGTCCGACAGGAGAATGCATGTGGGCAACTTAAGAACAGCGCTTTATGCTTATCTGATCATAAAGCATGAGGGCGGAGATTTTTATGCTGAGAATCGAAGACACGGATCAGGAACGCTTTGTGGACGGAGCGTTGGAGATTATTTATCATACATTGGAAGAGACAGGGCTTATCCATGATGAAGGCCCGGATAAGGATGGCGGCGTAGGCCCTTACGTACAGAGCAGAGGAATGCTTCCGGCCTGTATCTGCAGTATGCAAAGCAGTGATCGATCAGGGGATGCCTATTATTGCTTCTGCGACAAGGAGGCTGGACTCTTTAAAGAGCAAGGTATCTGAAGATGGCGGTACGGAGATCGTGGTCTATGACAAGCATTGCCTGGGACTTAGCAAGGAAGAAGTTGAAGCCAAGCTGGCGGCTGGCAAGCCTTATGTCATACGATTCAATATGCCTACAGAAGGTACCACCACATTCCATGACGAGATCTATGGCGATATCTCTGTTCCCCAACGAAGAACTGGATGATACTGATCAAGTCAGACGGATATCCGACGTACAATTTTGCGAACGTGATCGATGACCATCTGATGGGAATCACCCATGTGGTCAGGAAATGAATACCTGTCCTCTGCCCAAGTATAATAAGATCTATGAGGCATTTGGATGGGAGATTCCGGTATACGTGCACTGCCCGCTGATTACGGATGAGAACCACAAGAAGTTAAGCAAGCGCTGCGGGCACTCTTCCTTCGAGGATCTGATCGATCAGGATTCGTCAAGGAGGCAGTGGTAAACTATGTAGGCTCTGCTGGGCTGGTGCCCTTCCGACAATCAGGAGATATTCTCTCTTGAGGAACTGGTGAAGGCGTTCGACTACCGCCATATGAGCAAGTCACCGGCTGTATTCGATCCGGTAAAACTCAAATGGATGAACGGGGAATACATGAAGGCTATGGATTTCGACAAGTTCTATGAGATGGCAGAGCCTTATATCAAGGAAGTGGTTACAAAGCCTTATGACCTAAGGAAGATCGCGTCCCTTGTAAAAACGAGAATGAGATATTCCCGGATATCCAGGAACAGATCGATTTCTTTGAGGAACTGCCGGAGTATGACATATCCATGTATTGTCACAAGAAGATGAAGACCAATGAAGAAAATTCTCTGGAAGTATTAAAGATGTGCTTGACATTCTAAAAGGCCAGGATGACTTCAGCAATGACGGGCTGTTTGCGGCTTTGAAAGGATACGTGGATGAAAAAGGCTATAAGACCGGATTTGTGATGTGGCCGGTAAGAACCGCGGTATCCGGCAAGCAGAACACCCTGGAGGAGCAACGGAGATTATGGAGATTCTCGGCAAGAGGAATCTCTTGCACGTATCAGAAGAGGCATTGAATTATTAAGCAAGCAAGGGGAATCTATGAGTTTAAATCATGCTCAGGCAGAGGCAGTCGCCCACAGGAAGGACCTTGCATGGTCCTCGCCGGTCCCGGTTCCGGGAAAACGCTTACCATTGCAAAGAGAATTGAATATTTGATAAGAAAGTATAAGGTAAGACCAGAAGAAATTCTGGTCATTACCTTACTAAGTATGCGGCAAAGGAGATGAAGGAGCGTACCAGGAGGCTTCTTGGCGAGGAAGCAGCCAGTTACCTTCGGTACCTTCCATGGCATCTATTATGGCATACTGAAATGGGCATATAGCCTGAATCAGGCAAATCTGCTGACGGAAGAGGAAAATACGGCCTGATCAGGCAGGCTGCGGCGAAGATAGAGTGGGAAGAACTGGAAGATGCCAGTGAAGAAAAAGAAAATCTACAGGATCTGGCTATAGAGATTGGCAATGTAAAGAACAACTGCCTGGATATTAAGACCTATGAATCCATACGATTCAGGGGCAGGACCGTTCCGGAATTATACCAGGCCTATGAAGAGGCGGCAAAGACTTCGCAAAATTTAGACTTTGAAGACATGCTGCTGATGTGCAGGGACCTCTTTAAAAAGGCGGGATATCCTCGAAAAGTGGCAGCAAAAGTTCCGCTATATTGGTGGATGAATTCCAGGATGTGAACCAGGCCCAGTATGACGTGATCCGCATGCTTGCGGCGCCGGAAGACAATCTGTTTATCGTAGGATGATGACCAGTCCATCTATGGGTTCCGGGGGCAAAGCCAGGCATTATGATGGAGTTTGCAAATGATTATCCGAATGCCAGACAGATCCTTCTGAATGAATTACCGGTCCAGCGCTCACATTGTCAATGGCGCGCTGCGGGTGATCGGACATAATAAGACCAGGTTTGACAAGGAGATCGCAGCCAAGCAGAGGGCCGGAGAAACCATCCATGTACAAGAAGTAAAGATCCGGTAGAAGAGAGCAGATACGTGCTGGAGCGGATACAGGAATATCAAAGCCAGGGTATTCCATATAGCCAGATGGCCGTGCTGTACCGTACCAGCCTGGATGCCAGGATGCCGTCAGAGACTTTGATGGAGTATCAGGTTCCATTTACGATGAAAGAGCACTTGAATAATATCTACGAGCATTTTATCGGAACGGATATCAGCAGTTATTTTCATCTGGCTAAGGGAGAGCAGGAACGCAAATATTTCCTTCAGATCGCCAACCGCCCTAACCGGTATATCGGACGTGACAGCATGAGCGAAAGCAAGGTCACTTATGAGACTCTGCGGAATTTTACTGTGACAAGGCGTGGATGCAGAACCGCATTGACCAGCCTGGAGTGGGATATGAAGATGATCTGTAATAAGACGCCATATGCGGCCATCCAGTATATCCGAAAAAGTATGGGATATGACGAATACCTGCGTGAATACGCCGTGTATCGGCAGGTGCAGCCGGAAGAGGCGGATGGCAGTCCTGGAAGAGATCCAGCAGAATTCCAAAGAGTATCAGAGTATTGACGAATGGTTCGAGCACGTGGAAAGATACAAGGAAATGCTGGCAGAGCAGGCAAGAAAATCCCGCAGCCAGGAAGGGGAAGGCGTGGCGCTGATGACCATGCATGGCGTAAAAGGGCTGGAATACGACACGGTTTCATCATACGGGAAATGAAGGAAGCATTCCGTATAAGAAGGCAAAGTCGACGGATGACATCGAAGAAGAGAGAAGGCTGTTCTATGTGGCTATGACGCGGCCAAGAGAGCCTTATCATAAATTATGTAAAGAAAAACGGGAAAAGCCTAAGCCCTTCCCGCTTTGTAAACGAACTATTCATCGTCGCCTGATTCTTCGAATTCCTGGGTATCCATCCATTCGTCGAAAGCATCGGCAGCGATCTCATATTCATCGTCATCTTCGATATTCTCAAGTTCAGGCTCGCCGTCGGCATCTTCCGTATAGCGGTAAAGATATACGTCTCCGTCCTCGGTCTCCCCGTCTTCATTCAGAGGAAGGAGGGCGATATATTCCTTGCCGCCCGCCTCAAATAAAGTGAGGATCGCGCATTCAACGACTTCATCGTTATCAAGTGTCAGTTCCACGGTCATGTATTCGTCCATAGTAGTACTCTCCTTTGCATAATAATACTTTAACTGTACCAAAGGAACCTGCAAAAGCAAGGGGAAATGAAAAGTAGCCAAAACAGTAAAATGTTGTAAAATGTACCTGTGCGTGTAAAACAATGCATAAGGAGGAAGACTATTATGATGAAAAGAGAATGTTAGGAGTATTGGCTTTAATGCTCGTATGCATTTTCGCTTTGTCTGGATGTAAAAGAACGTGGGTACCCGGAGGATAATGCGGTGAAGGAAGACTCGCAGGATGGCGAAGATGGCGAAGAGGAAGAAGATACATATTCATTTGGCTTTTCAGCCATAGACATGGAGAATCCATATTTTATTACCCTGGAGGCTGCAACAAGGGAAGCGATCGAGAAGGAAGGATACCGGATGATCACCAAGGATCCGGCAACAGATCCAGACTTGCAGGCGGCGCAGATCCAGGAGATGATTGATGAGGGGATCGACGCGATCTTCCTGTGCCCGGTGGACTGGGAGGCGATCACGCCGTCCCCTGAAGGCGCTTAAGGACGCGGATGTGAAGATCATCAACGTGGATGCCCAGGTAAAGAGATGGAATATGTGGATGCCTACATTGGCTCCGATAATCAGAACGCAGGCTATATCTGCGGCGAGGATCTGATCGAGAAGGCCCGGATGGAGGGAAGGTGGCAATCCTTGAATGCCCGACCCAGAATTCCATCAATGACAGGATTACCGGGTTTGAAGAAGCCATATCCAAAGCAGAGAAGGGCTTTGAGGTAGTGGCAAGAGAAGATACCAAGGGAGAGTTTGACAAGGCTCTGGAAGCAGCCAAATCAATTCTTGCAGAATATCCGGATGTGACCGCCATCATGTGCGGCAATGACCACTGGCGGTAGCCGCCAAGACAGCGGTGAACCTGGCGGGACTTGACAAAGTGATGATCTATGGGGTGGACGGCTCCCCGGATATTAAGAAGGAACTGAAGAAGCCGGAAACCCAGATTGTGGGAACAGCGGCGCAATCGCCGATTAATATTGGGAAAAAGCCTCTGAGGTTGCCATCAGCATATTGGATGGGGACGACTATGAGAAGGAGACTTATGAAGAAGTATTCATGATCAATAAAGACAATGTGGACATGTATGGAACCGACGGATGGCAATAATCATAAACGGACGACAGGAAGGATTAGGCATGAAAGAGATAGAGGGGCGGCCCTTGCCGTTAGGCGTTACAATTTCAGAAGATGAGGTGAATTTTTCCGTGGCTGTGCCGGAGGAAAAGAATGCCGGCTATTGCTGTACCGGGCAGGAGAGCGAGCCTTGCGCGGCCTATCCGATGGATATGGCTGTAGGGAAGTGCGTTATCTTGCCCTTAAGGGGCTTGCGCCATCCGATTATGAGTATAATTATATGATCGACGGAGAAGTCGTGGCAGATCCCTATGCGAAAGCGCTTGCAGGCAGGAAGTGTGGGCAGGAAAAGAGAGATGCAGAACCACGAAGTCCGCGGGATCCTCTATGCCAGGAATATGACTGGGAGGGAGACAGGCCCCTGAGGCTTCCATACCACAGAGTGATTGCCTACAGCCTGCATGTGCGTGGGTTTACAAAGCATTTTTCTTCCCAGGTAAAGAATAAAGGAACATTTCTCGGCGTAGTAGAAAAGATTCCTTATCTACAGAACTGGGGATTAACCAGATTCATCTGATGCCGGTATATGATTTTGAAGAATGCCTGCAGTACAGGAATTACTGGGGATACGGGATGCCTACTGCTTTGCGCCAAAGGCGTCGTATTCGCATCCGGCGATGCTGTCCGGGAATTGAAGGATATGGTGAAGGCCTGCCATAAGGCAGGAATAGAAGTCGTGCTGGAGATGCCTTTTACTGGGACAGTCCCCAAGCAGATGATCGAAGAGTGCCTGCGGTATTACATGATGGAATACCATGTGGACGGATTCATCCTGAACCCTGTGGTTGCGCCCATGGAAGGGATTTATGCAGATCCGGTTCTAAAAGACCAAGATCATGGTCCATCGCCTGGGCTTCCAGACCGTCATGCGCCGTTTCCTAAAAGGACGAGGGCATGGTGCCGGAGGTCATGCATTGGCTTCGGCATAATTCCAGAGAAGAAGGAATATTTAATTATATAGCGAACCATAATGGCTTCACCTTGTGCGACTTGGTATCCTACGATGGCAAGCAATAACGAAGCCAATGGAGAGAATAACCAGGACGGGCCGGACTATAATTTCAAATTTGGAACTGCGGGGCAGAAGGCCTACAAGAAAAAAGGCGTTCTGGAACTGCGCGACAGGCAGATGAAGAACGCGTTCGCCCTTGTGCTGCTGGCTCAGGGCGCCCTGCATTCTGGCAGGCGATGAATTTGCCAATTCCAGAAGGGGAACAATAACGTCTATTGCCAGGATAATTTGACGGGATGGCTGGACTGGCGGAAACTGGAACGGAAGAGGAACTTTGCTTTTGTCAAAGGGCTGATCGCCATCCGCAAAGGATATCCGGTTTTCTGCCCGGAGGAAGAACTTCGGGGAATGGATCAGACCTGCTGCGGCGTGCCTGATGTGTCTTATCATGGGAAAAATGCCTGGCAGGCGCCGTCGGAAGTATCCAGCCGCCGCCTGGGCGTACTATAGCGGCGCAGTTCTTGAAGGAGAAGATTGCTTTGTGGCCTACAATATGCATTGGCTGAAGCATACATTTGCCTTGCCCGCACTGCCAAAAGGAAAGAAATGGTATCAGATTGCCTCTACAGAAGATGGAATTCTTAAGAAGGCGGAATTGCTTAAAAATCAAAGAAGCGTAGAACTGGACGAACGGACAGTAATGATGCTCGCAGGCAGGTAAGGGACATGGCTAATAGCACGGAAGCATGAATTGGAAGGCTGGAATTACTTCATATCAGTTGAAATGGATTGCCATCGTGACGATGGTCATTGATCATATGGGGCAATCCTGTATCCTACAGAGATGGCGTTCCGATATATAGGGAGGATTTCTTTTCCCATATTCTGCTTTCTGCTGATAGAAGGGTTCTTCCATACCCGCAATATCTTCAAGTATATGGCAAGGCTGGGCGCATTTGCGCTCATATCGGAGATTCCTTACGATCTGGCTTTTAAGGGAAAAGTATTGGAATTCACGCATCAGAACGTATTCTTTACGCTTTTTCTGGGAGTGCTTATGATGTATGTCCTGGAAAAGGCGGAGAATGGCCGCAGAAGGCTGTTGAGGTCCTGCTGGTCATGTGGCTGGCGGAGATGCTCCATACCGACTATGGATTCAGGGAATCCTGCTGGCATTCATATTCTACATGCTCTGCGGAACTCCGATGGACGAAACTTGATGCGGGGCGGCCTGGAATCTGATCTGGAATCGAGCCTACAGGGATATGGCGCATTTGCCATGATCCCGATCGCATTATATAATGGAAGCCGGGGCAGGAAGATGAAGTATTTCTTCTATATTTTATCCGGCCCATCTTTTGATTTTGTTTGTTATTAGCAGATATATAGGATAACAGGGAAAGAAAAAGGAGTAAGTATGAAAGTTTGGCAGCATTTGCGCACGATTAATCATCATAAATCACTGGTCATGAAGCATTGTTTTAAAGTTGGGCTTTATAAACAGGGACTGCTTCACGACATGTCGAAGTATTCGCCCACAGAATTTCTGGTGGGATGCAGGTATTATCAAGGACCAGGAGCCCGAATAACGCCGAGAGGGAGGCGACAGGCTATTCCAAAGCCTGGCTGCATCACAAGGGAAGGAATAAGCATCACTATGAGTACTGGATTGATTACAGCGTCGATCCGGGAGAAGGCATTGTGGGTCAGAAGATGCCCATAAAATATGTAATCGAGATGTTTATGGACCGGGTGGCAGCATCTAAGACTTATCAGGGCAGTAATTATACCGACCGGCAGCCGCTGGAGTATTATGAAAAAGGAGCAGCCAAAGCCTGGCAAGATGATACACCCGGAGACAGCAGCATTGCTTCACTTTTATTGAAGATGCTGGCAGAGGAAGGAGAGGAAAAACCTTCCGATATATCCGGAGAAAAATTTTAAAAATGAAATTATTTATTGACATTTTAGGCCCTATATAGTAATATATTCTTCGGACGGTTCAAGCGTCACTTGCGGAAGTGTCGGAACTGGCAGACGAGCAAGACTAAGGATCTTGATCAATGCGATCGTGTGGGTTCAAGTCCCATCTTCCGCAGTTAACACCCCTAATTTACTGGATTTCCGGTAGATTAGGGGATTTTGTATTATCTTTGCATTTTCTGGCCACAGCCGGCCATTCTTTTAAAGTTCCTTTTCGCCATAATCCGCATATATTGTAATAAAACGATTGGTGGTAACATGTTATGAATAATGATCCTCGTGGTATTATGATCCAGCAGGAAACACGATGCGGATAAATAATGGCTTTGTGGAAGACGTATCCTGTTTTAACAATGCGAGAGGGCAAATCCTTGTTTCTTATGCCGTGCGGGAAAGAAACAATATAACTTCCATCCAGGATATCCAGTGAATATTAACAGAGCACTGTGATCCTGAATTCTTTCTGGCAGCGTATGTGCCTGTGCTGCATTCAGGCAGGATCCTGGGTAAATGCTACATTTTCCGCACGTATGACAAGAAGCATTCCGCCTCAGGCAAATGCGTTCCTGGTTACTGTTCTAAGAAGCCCCAGGCCTTCGTCCTCGGTTACGATAGGCAGGATTATAATGATTGATTTTGACAATAACTTTCTGATTACGGAAGATCCCGATAACAGTGACAATCAGATGAAGTTTATCATTACAAATACGACTTCATTTACCAGCCGTTTTGGGGCGCCGATCAGATTCACTCGCTTTGGCCAGGCCAGATGGTTCGCATCACCCATGCTAACTTCCAGACACCAAGTATTCCGCCTCAGACTACGGCATTTAATGTCCAGTTAATATAAGATGAAGACGAATAATTCTGTATTTAATTAAAAATACTCAATTTATTGCGTATATGGTGTATAATGGGCATAAGAATCAGAAAACCTAAAGAGCAGGGAGGGAATGCCTATGCTGGAGAAACTGGATTTAACGAAGACGCAGCAAGTCGGAGTATAAAGAGAAGATTATGGAACTGGAGCCGAAGATCGGGAAACTCCAAAGGGAATGCAAGGACCTGGGGATTCCGGTCATGATAGCATTTGAGGGATATGACGCAGCCGGCAAGGGCGTTCAGATCGGAGAATTGATAAAGGCTCTGGATCCAAGAGGATTCGAAGTACATGCGGTTAAGAAGGAGACGGAGGAAGAGCAGATGCATCCATTCCTCTGGAGATTCTGGACCAAGATGCCGCCAAAGGGACGGATTGCCATATATGACAGCAAGTACCGCAAAGTGCTGATTGACCGGTTTGACAAAAGACCAAGAAGAAAGAAGTGGCGGATGCTTACCGGTCTATCTGCTCTTCGAAGAACAGTACCGACGGATGATGGAATGGTAATCATAAAGATATTCCTGGCGATCGACAAAAGCAGAAAAAACGTTTTGAAAATTTTAAGTTCCAAGGAGACGTCCTGGCGCGTAAGCGAGGGCGACTTGAAGCGTAATAAGGAGTTTGACGAGTATGAGGCGATCAATGAAGAGATGCTGATGCGCACGGACACGGAGCATGCGCCCTGGAACATCGTGGAAGCGGTCGACCGCAGGTTTGCCACGGCTAAGATCTATGCGATTGTCGCCCAGACGCTGGCCGGGAAGGTAGAGGAAGTAAGAAGAAAGGAACGCCTGGGGCAGTTTAAGGAAGAGGAGAGTACGGAACCAGAAAAGGAGACGGTACAGGATAAGAAACTGACCGAATCCATTCTTGCCAAGGCGGACTTAAGCCTGTCCTATTCCAAAGAAGAATATCGGAAGCGGCTGGAGCAGGCGCAGAAGAAGATGGAGAACTTCACGGAGAACTGTACCGCAGGAGGATTCCGGTGGTGCTGGGATTTGAAGGCTGGGATGCTGCCGGAAAAGGAGGAGCGATCAAGCGGCTGACAGAAAGATGGATCCGAGAGGCTATGTAGTGCATCCCACAGCCTCCCCGAATGATATCGAAAGGGCTCATCATTATCTCTGGAGATTCTGGGTGGATATGCCAAAAGCCGGACATATTACCATATTTGACCGGACCTGGTACGGCAGGGTGATGGTAGAGCGGATAGAAGGATTCTGTACGAAGCAGGAGTGGCAGCGTGCCTACAAAGAGATCAATGATATGGAGCATGATCTGGCAGCGCAGGCGCGATCGTCTTAAAATTCTGGATGCAGATAGATAAAGACGAGCAGGAGAGAAGGTTTCGGGCAAGGCAGGAGAACCCGGATAAGCAGTGGAAGATTACGGACGAAGACTGGCGTAACAGAGAAAAAATGGGAGCAGTATGAGGAGGCGGTCAATGAGATGCTGATCCGTATTTCTACGCCGGACGCGCCTTGGATCGTGGTAGAAACTGTAAATACTATGCCAGGATCAAGGTGCTTCAGACGGTGGTTGACGCGATAGAGGCAAGATTAAAGGAAGAGAAGAAAAGAGGTAGGCTATGAAATCATGAGGTGACCAGAAAGGCAGGATCTGTTAAAGAGGACGGCTCCTTAAGGAGCAGGATGGTCCAGGCAATAAGTGCAAAGATATGACCGAAGCCAGATAAAGGCGCCAAGATTCCGCATTAAGAGTGGGATTATTATCTGGTGCTCAATGAAGAATTTGCCGGGGCATTTACCATATCGGATGACGGGTATATCGGTCTTCAGTCCGTATCGCTTCTGAACTTTAAAGAAGGAT
>SCPP01000511.1_pt1 | contig 10783 bp, 17 predicted proteins | sample 6106811 | NCBI WGS metagenome assembly SCPP01 (sample SAMN10720449, study PRJNA508395) | human gut metagenome | isolation source: Participant 2 stool, 15 month | host: Homo sapiens | collected 2018
GCTCACCGTCTGCTCGTATGTGAGGATATACCGGAAACGGAAAGTCCGTATGCCGCAGAGGGAACACTAGCGCATGAAATTTGTGAATTGAAGCTAACAAAGGCGTATACATTGGCTCTTGGTCCAAAAGCTTTTACGACTCGACTTAATAAACTGAAAAAGCATGAGCTGTATCAAGATGAGATGTTGAAGTGCGCAGATACCTATTTGGACTATATTGATTCTATTATGCAAGTTATCCCAACACCTCACATTGCAATTGAGCGCAGGGTTGACTACAGTACATATGTTCCAGAAGGATTTGGCACAGCCGACTGCATCATCGTATACGGAGATACTTTGCATGTTGTTGACTATAAGCACGGCAAAGGTGTTCCGGTTTCTGCGGACCATAACCCCAGATGATGCTATATGCGTTAGGAGCTTTAAATGCATATCAGATGTTATACAACATTCACACTATCAAGATGTCGATAGTACAGCCCCGTCTTGACTCTATATCCGAGTGGGAAATTGAGTCAGAGGAACTGATCAAGTGGGGCAATGAATTTGTAAAGCCTCGCGCAGAAAAAGCCTTTAAAGGTGAGGGCGATTGTGTGCCCGGTGAACACTGTAGATTCTGTAAGAGCAAAAGCGGTTTGCAGGGCCCGCGCGGTTGCTAATCTGGTTAGCAAAGTACGCTTTTGCCGAGCCTGCCACGCTGTCCAATACAGAAATTGGAGAGATACTACAGCAGGCGCAAGACCTTGAAAAGTGGGCAAAAAGACGTAAAGGAGTATGCACTCGATGAGGGTGCTAAAGGAAATGATGTTCCTGGATGGAAAGCGGTAGAGGGGCGTTCAACAAAGTCGTTTGTAGACACAGACAAGGCCTTTGCCACTTTAACCGAAAATGGTATTGATGAAAGTCTACTTTATGAGCGTACACCACTGACACTATCTAAAATTGAAACTATGCTGGGTAAAAGTAAGTTCGCCGAGCTTTTGACAGACCAAGTGGTTAAGAGCCCCGGCAAACCTACGATTGTCCCAGAATCGGATAAGAGACAGCCTTTTAATATGACAAGCGCACAACACGTATTTTCAAATAAATAATATAAAAGTGAAAGAGGTATTTTAATTATGGCACAAGTAGTAACAGGCAAAGTGAGATTTAGCTATTTAAACGCGTTTGAGCCACGCTCAAACAACGGAGGAGAACCAAAGTATTCTGTAACTTTACTCATCCCCAAAACCGATGTAGCCACAAAGCAAGCAATCGACAACGCGATTAGCCAAGCTTTACAAGAAGGCTTTATCCTCAAAATTCAACGGACAAATGCCTGCCAGACCTGCAACTCCTTTGTACGATGGTGACGGGGTAAGACCAAACGGCGAGGAGTTTGGAGATGAGGCAAAAGGTCATTGGGTGATCACAGCATCAAGCAAACAGCAACCTGGATTGGTAGATGCTCAAACGCAACCTATCATTAGCCAAAACGTGTTGTACAGCGGTTGCTATGGACGCGCAGACATTAACTTTGCATATAACGCAGCAGGTAAAAGGTGTAGGCTGTGGGCTTAATAACTTACAAAAGTTAGAGGATGGGGAACCTCTGTCCGGACGTAAGAGCGCACAAGAAGTTTTCGGTGCGGCTCCCTTTGCACAGCAACCGGCTCAAGCTCCTCAGTATACTCAGCCGAATCCCGCTACACTGCAACCGACGCAGTATGGGTATTCTGACATAGACCCACTTACAGGCCAACCAATCGTAATCGACCCTATTACCGGACAGCGTGTGATGTAGTATGAAATACTTATCTATCGATATAGAGACGTACTCATCGGTGGATATTAGCAAAGCAGGACTGTACAAGTACGTGCAGTCCTTTGATTTTGCCATATTACTCTTTGCATACTCCGTTGACGGAGATCCCTGTGCAAATCGTGGATTTGGCACAAGGCGAAGAGATTCCACCTGATATCATAGCGGCTTTAGGAGATATCAACGTTACCAAGTACGCATATAATGCTGCTTTTGAGCAGTATTGCTTATCAAAGTATTACACAACCCCAATCTATCAGTGGCGTTGTACCATGGTGCAAGGATTGTACTGTGGATATCCTGCGGGGCTTTCCGCAGTTGGTGAAGCTTTGGGGCTAAGTGAAGATAAGCGAAAACTTGCTACTGGCAAAGCACTTATACGATACTTTTGTGTGCCGTGCAAACCTACAAAAACAAATGGTGGTCGGACACGTAATCTTCCGCATCACGAGCCTGAAAAGTGGGAGCTTTTAAGGAGTACTGTAAGCAGGACGTTGTGACCGAAATGGCAGTAAAACCATCTACATCATGAGCTTCCTATATCAGAACAAATGCTTTGGGTAATCGATCAGCACATTAACGCCGGCGGCGTGAGAGTAGATGCGGACCTGATACAAGGTGCTCTGTCCATAGATGAAGAAATCACAACAGAGCTTACAGACAGAGCAAGAGCCATTACCGGGCTGGATAAAACAGCATACCACAGCTTAAGCAGTGGGTGGAAGAGCAGACGGAACGCCCGTTGACTCACTTAATAAAGCGGATTTACAGCAAATTATTGACATCTGTGGCGACCCTGCTGTTGCTTCTGTACTAAAAGATACGTCAAGGCTTGGTAAAACGAGGCGTAGCTAAGTACCGTACTATGAACACTGCTGTGTGTACAGACGGTCGAGTACGAGGACTATTACAGTTTTACGGAGCCAACCGCACGGGGCGTTGGGCTGGCAGACTGGTGCAAGTGCAAAATCTGCCGCGTAACTACTTAGAAACTTTAGATATTGCTCGTGATTTAGTCAAAACAGGTAACACCGAGGGTGTCAAGATGTTATACGGCAACGTACCTGATACCATATCGCAGCTAATCCGTACAGCTTTTATACCGGAGGACAATCATCATTTTCTAGTTGCTGACTTTTCAGCTATTGAAGCAAGGGTGATTGCATGGTTGGCACAAGAGCACTGGAGACTAGACGTATTTAACACCCACGGAAAATATACGAAGCTTCTGCATCGGCAATGTTCGGCATTCCGGTAGAGCGCATAGCAAAAGGTAATCCTGAGTACGCGCTGCGTGCAAAAGGTAAAGTCGCAGAGCTTGCTCTTGGTTACCAAGGTGCCTCCGGTGCTCTTATCAATATGGGCGCACTTAATATGGGTCTTAGTGAAGAAGAGTTACCAGACATTGTACAGCGTTGGCGGTCCTCAAATAAACGTATAGTCGATATGTGGTATACGCTGGAAAATATGGCTCTTCGCTGTATAGAGTACGGAGAAAGCAATGCCCTGCCAAGTGGGATTGCTATGACAAGAGACGAAAAACATTAACCGTTACTTTGCCAAGCGGCAGACAGCTCTTTACATAGAGCCAAGAGTTGTAATAGGTGATAACGGCCGTAAACAGATATGGTATTACGGTACCAATCAAACAACCAGAAAGTGGGAGCTTATCCAGACATACGGAGGAAAGCTCACTGAAAATATCGTGCAAGCTGTAGCAAGAGACTGCTTGGCTTACAGTATGCACAGTTTATATAAAGCAGGGTACAAAATGGTCATGCATATCCATGACGAAGTAGTAATCGAGGCACCAATTGGAGACCGACTCATACTTTGGATAGCGCGATCAGCATTATGTGTACACCATGGGCTAAAGGACTTCCTTTAAACGCCGATGGATTTACAACCAATTACTATAAAAGATTAGGAGTAGCGGATATGACCAACGACAAAATCATCATTATATCTACGGGTCAAAGCCGCAAAGCGACACTTTGGTATCCTCAAACGCTGATGTGGAGCGATTTTGTGCAAAAGCTCTCTGTACCGGTAAAGACAAAGTGAAAACTATGACGACTATATTTATCTGCCAAAGTCACAGCAAGATGAACTAAAAGACGTAGGCGGTTTTGTAGGAGAGCTCTTGAGGAGAACCGACGCAGTAGCTCTTCTGTTATCGACCGTCATATCGTAACGCTGGACGCAGACAGTATCCCGGCGGGAGAAACGCAAACCGTTATCAACAAGGTGGCGTCATTAGGATGTGCCTTTGCGATTTACTCAACCAGAAAGCACTCAAGTGCCACACCAAGACTGCGCATTATTTTACCGTTAGACCGACCAGCAACAGCAGACGAGTATGAACCGGTTGCTCGAAAACTTGCAGGATATATCGGATTAGACTACATGGATCCTACCACTTTTCAAGCGTCACGCTTGATGTACTGGCCCAGTATCTCGCAAGACGGGGAGTATGTGCATACCTATGAGGATAAGCCGTGGTGCAGCGTTGATGGCATCCTCGGTCAGTACTCAGACTGGCACGACCAAACACAGTGGCCGCAGGTACCGGGAGAAGCTGCCATTCCAACAAAGTCAGCTAAAAAGCAAGGTGACCCACTGCAAAAGACAGGTGTTGTCGGTGCCTTCTGCAAGACGTATAACATCGAACAGGCAATAGCCGTGTTCTTAGACGATGTGTACACACCTTGTGTCAATGGCAGATATACCTACACAGAAGGTTCGACCGTTGGCGGCGCTGTTCTGTATCAAGATGGAAATTTCTTGTACAGTAACCATGCTACAGATCCGTGTAGCGGCAGGCTTGTTAACTCTTTTGACCTTGTAAGATTACATAAGTTCGGAGAACCGGACTATGATGCTGCCCCGGCACACCGACTGTGTCGCTGCCTTCATACAAGCAGATGATCGAGTTTGCTACATCTGACCCCGACGTTACAACACTTCTTACCAGAGAAAAGTACGAGACTGCGGCGGCGTCTTTTGATGCAGTACCTGTTTTGATTTAGATGCATCCGGCGACTGGCTCGGTAAAATCAAAGTTAACGGCAAGGGCGAACCTCCGTACCATCGACAACATCTTGCTTATCCTCAACAACGACCCAAAACTTGCAGGAAAAATCGTATTTGATAAGTTCGCAAATCGTGTGGCCATTACAGGTAATTTACCGTGGCGCGAATGCAAAAGCAAGCGCTTTAGCGATACCTGCTGGCGTGATACGGATGACTCAGGACTGAGGTACTACTTAGAGTGTACATATGGTATTACAGGCAAGGATAAGATTTTCGACGGCTTTGCACTTTGTGCAGAAGCACACTCCATACACAGAGTAAAGGACTACCTGCAGTCTTTATGCTGGGATGGTGTAAAGCGTATCGATTCTTTGCTCATAGAATATTTAGGCGCACAGGATAGCCTGTATACACGAGAGGCATGCCGCAAGACACTAATTGCCGCCGTGGCTCGCATCATGCAGCCTGGAGTGAAGTTCGATAACATTTTGATTCTGGCAGGTAAGCAAGGGGCTGGTAAGTCTACGTTTGCAAAGGTGTTAGGCAGTGAGTGGCATAACGACTCTTTACATGATTTTAGAGGAAAGAAGCCTGCGAACAGATACAAGGATATTGGATCGTTGAGCTGGGGAGCTTACAGGTTTTAGCAAGGCTGAATCTAATGAAATTAAGCAGTTTGTTAGCCGACAAGAAGATGTATACAGAGAGCCTTATGGCAGACGCACAGGCTCTTTTCCAAGACAATGCATTTTTATTGGTACGACTAATGACAATCACTTTCTAAGAGACTTGACGGGAAACAGGCGTTTCTGGCCGGTTGATATTGGTATCGTAGAGCCTACAAAAGATATATTCACACAGCTTGCCCTTGAGAGAGATCAGATATGGGCAGAGGCAGTTGCCGCATATATGTTGGGAGAATCGCTATGCTTAAGCAAAGTGGCAAATTCAGAAGCAGTGGACGCACAGGAAAGTCACTCAGAGATTAATCCAAAAGTAGGTGTCATAGCCGAGTTTCTGGAACGGAAGATACCGTCAGACTGGTATAGCCGTGATTTGGCTGCCCGGCGGGCTTATTGGGGCATGGGTGCCAAGAGCTCAGAGGGCTTGATGGAGCGAGACCGCATATGTGCAGCAGAGATATGGTGTGAGTGCTTTTTAGGAGATATCAAAGCAATGAAACGTTCAGATTCTATGGAGATTAATAGCATTTTATCGGCGATTCCAGGATGGCAGAGAAACTCAAAACCCTTTGATTTTAAGGCCAGTTACGGCAGACAACGGTGTTTTATAAAACAACAAAGTCCATTATGATGTGTACAAAATATGCGTTTGTGAAAAATTTAACGAACAAACGTAACAAAGATGTAACAAAGAAAACAACACTTTGTTCACTGAAAAGCACGCATCTACGTCGTTTAACGGGTATTGTAACAAAAGTAACAAACTTTTTATATAAATATATATAAAATAAGAGAAATAAGAGAAATACACGTATATACTCTATAAACTCTATAATCGCGTATATTTAAAGGAAAACTTTGTGTTTTTGTTACTTTGTACACCTGTTATTTTGAAGGAGGTTTAAATGTGTTAGAAAAGAGATTGAAAAAAGTTGATTAGTCAAGCCAAGCAAAGATTTGGTAAGGCGTATAAGTTTGTGTCGCCGGGGAATAGCGGAGTACCAGACAGGATCATAGTTCTTCGGGAAGATTGGTTTTGTGAGCTCAAGAGACCTGGGGGCAAAACATCTAAGCTGCAAGACGTCCAGATTAAAAATTGAAAAGTCTGGGTTGTTTTGTCAGAGTGGTTGACAGCTACGAGGGTGTGTCCGGCTTTTTAGACGACTTAGAGAGGCAGGATTTAAATGCAGACATTCACACCACATAACTATCAAAAGTACTGCATTCAAAGAGCTGTAACTGATGACAAGCTGGGGTTGCTGCTTGACATGGGACTGGGAAAAACGGTTATTACGCTTACAGCCGTAAAAGAGTTAAGATACAACCGTTTTGAGATTAGTAAAACGCTGGTCATTGCCCCTAAAAGGTGGCAGAGGATACGTGGGCAAAGGAACGAGACAAGTGGGAGCACACACGACTAATAAGGGTTTCCATTTGCTTGGGGACGGCACAAAAGCGGATTAAGGCATTGAACACCCCGGCAGATATATACGTCATCAATCGTGAAAATGTGCCTTGGCTAGTAGAGTATTATCGTAATTCGTGGCCTTTTGACATGGTGATAATAGATGAGCTGAGCAGCTTTAAAAATTCACAGTCAAAACGGTTTAAAGCTTTAAAAAAGATACGGCCGCGTATCAAACGCATTATAGGTCTAACTGGTACGCCATCGCCTAACGGACTTCTTGACTTATGGGCACAGGTGTATCTATTGGACCAAGGTGAAAGGCTCGGAAAAACAATCACCGAGTACCGCGAGAGATATTTTGTGCCGGACAAGCGTAGTGCTGAAAGAGTTTTACATATCGCCTGAAAGACGGAGCAGAGGACGAGATAAAAGTAGAATATCTGATATCTGCATTAGCTTACAAGCAAAAAGACTACTTAGAGCTGCCACCGTGCATAGATGACATACGATACGTGAAGCTGGATAGCAAAGCACAGAAACAATATGAGCAGATGGAAAAAGACATGCTGTTGCAGGTAGATGAGGATATGATTGACGCGCAGTCAGCAGCAGTCCTATATGGAAAATTGCTGCAGATGTGTAACGGTGCTATTTACGGAGAAAACAGAAAAATCATAGAGCTGCACGACTGTAAGTTGGAGGCATTCAGTGAACTTGTTGACGCATTAAATGGCAAATCGATGCTGGTGTTTTACAACTTTCAGCATGATCGTGACAGAATTAAAACACTATTGGCGAAAGATAAATTGCGAGTAGGTGATTTGAAAACGCCAGACGATATAACGCGGTGGAATAACAGAGAACTTGACGTGTTATTGGCGCACCCTGCATCTGCAGCATACGGTCTTAATCTGCAAGCAGGCGGTAGCCATGTCGTGGTTTGGCCTTAATTGGAGCCTAGAGCTATACCAACAAGCTAATGCCAGATTGCACCGACAAGGACAAACAGAACCGGTTTATATACACCACTTAGTTGTAGACGGTGGCATGGACCAAACGGTTATGGCGGCACTTGAAGCAAAAGCGGATGTACAAGATACATTATTACAAGCACTGAAAGCTAAAATATCAAAATATAAAGGAGGAAATACAATAAGTGGAACTTCTTGAAAAAACAGTGGAACAAATAAATAGGAAAATAGAAAAGTGGACTGCATTATATAAATCGTGTCGGGCTGATAGCTGCGGAGATATATGCAAAACAAAAAGTTGAGCAGTACAACCTTATTTTGAAAGCCTTAATGCAATTTAAACGGGAGGGGGACGTTAAATGACTGTGGAAGAAAGAGACAAAATCATACAAGAAATGATCGATAAATGCCTGCGAGTTTTAAAAGCAAAAGCAGAGGGATACTCAACGGATGAGGATGTGTTTCATAACTTTAAGGTGGCGGCAGGACTACAGGGGTGTAGCGTGACACAGGCTCTTGCAGGGATGATGACGAAACATACAGTTAGTGTATACGACATGATTAATAGCGGACAGGCTTATGCACCTGATATCTGGGATGAAAAAATAGGAGACCTTATGAACTATTTGCTGTTATTAAGAACTGCAGTCAAAGAGTGTGGCCTAGAAGAACCGAGGGAGGTATAAAATGACAGTAGAACAAGAACTAAGAGCACTAAGAAATTTTTATAACATGACACTTCCGGAACTTGCTGATAAGTCAGGCGTATCTGCTAATACCATTCGCAAAATGGAAAGAGGCGAAAGGGTAAAGCTAGATGTGTTGGAGCTTATCGCAGAAGCATTCGGAAAGAAAATAAAAGTTATTTTGGAGTAAAAAATATGATTTTATCAGGCAGAGAAATAGAACGAAAATACATAACGGTAATATTAAAATAGAGCCGTTTGAACGCAGTAAGGTAAATCCGAATAGTTATAACTTAACGTTAAGCAACGATTTGGTCGTTTATGAAAACAAAACTCTGGATATGAAAGAAAAAAATCCAACTGCACAATTAGTCATACCAAAAGAAGGACTGTTGCTGCAGCCGGGACGGGTATATCTTGCCAGAACTGTTGAGAGAACTTTTACAGATAAATATGTTCCTATGTTAGAGGGGCGTTCTTCTGTTGGTAGACTGGGAATATCGGTACATGTCACCGCAGGTTTTGGTGATATCGGGTTTAACGGACATTGGACTCTGGAAATTACAGTAGAGCAACCAACAGTGATTTATCCAGATGTAGAAATATGCCAAATTTACTACCACACCATAAAGGCGACTATGACTTGTATAGCAGCGGAAAGTACCAAAACAATACAGGAATTCAAGCCAGTCTTATGTATACGGAGGAATGAAAATGAGGTTAATTGATGCTGATAAAGCTTTAGAAAAATCAGCAAAATGATTGATTATTGCGAAAAGATACATCTGTTAATGGTTTGACAGCGCTATTTCAAGTTGGGGACGCAATCATGGATTGTAAAACTGTTGACGCTGGACTTGTGAAGCGTGGTAAGTGGAAATTTACCGGTACTGATAAAATGGCGATGTTTATCAATGCTCGAATTGTGAATTAAAATTGGATTAGATTATGAAACGAATTATTGCCCCAACTGCGGCGCAAAATGGATTTGGAGGAACCAGAATGACAGTTGAAATTTTGCGTTTTCCTACGGATGAAGATTGGTTGCGCTGCAAAAAACTGGCACTGGGTACAGTAGGGAAAGATACGGATACACTTCCACAGATGAGTGGAAAGAAAAAATATTAAGGTCAGAGCACAGTCCCATTAGAACATTGATGTTTACGATAAAATGCAGATTCCTTACTATGTGTCGGTTCATCTAGTAAAGGCATAAGCACGAGTTGAACACTATGTAAAGTCGCAAAGAAGCGACCGCCAGAAAGACTATGACAGATGTTCAGCAAGGCAGGATGAAACGGTAACACATATTATGGACATTAACGCACAGGCTTTGATTTCCATGTCACATATGCGGCTATGTGCGCAGGCAGACATGAAAACCAGAAAGTAATGGAGCTGATAAAAAGGGGAGTTTGCAAGTATGTCCGTACTTAAAAGATTTATTGGTTCCAAAGTGTGTATATCGTGGCGGACTATGCGATGAGTTCAAAAGCTGCGGATACAATAGGAAGGTTTTCATTGACTTGTTCGCAACGCAAGTTTTTGGAATGGATAAGTACGATGTGTCTAATCTTTTAGATATAGCGCAAGGAGCATATTATGATATAGCTTAGAGATAGTGTGGTGTAGGGTATGAAAGCAAGGATTCCGGCAAAGCAAAACTGTCAAAACAAATGCAGGATTCTATTAAGGAGATTGCAAGCAAAGAAAGAGAAAAGCAGAGCAAAGAGTTAATAGCGCAGATACTTAAAGTGTCACTCATTAATCTAAATAGAAATTTTGGTTTCGGACAGCAGCGCTTAATAAAGTTTCTTGATACAGTAACGGAGATGTTCAGGGAGCATATGCATGACGAACTTTACTGGTATCATGTGGATAAGATTTTAAAGGAAGAACTAAAAATTGATTTAGGAGGAAAAACCGATGGAAACTAAAAAGCATTGTAACCCTTTTCTGCGTTATAGTTTCTATCATTTTCCTAGTAACGACAATTATCTGCTAAACTTGCCGTTTATCACGGTTTTGCAGTATTGGTGGGCTTTTTAACAGGTGCAGTTATATCAGGCACGGTGTTAGTGTTCTGTGTTATTTCAGCTATAGCAGATATTGCAGAAAGGAAAAGAAGAAATGACATATCAAGAAAAAGTAAAGTTTTGAAAAGGTATAAACAAATAGATAAAGAAATTACTCAACTT
>SCPP01001436.1_pt1 | contig 10739 bp, 15 predicted proteins | sample 6106811 | NCBI WGS metagenome assembly SCPP01 (sample SAMN10720449, study PRJNA508395) | human gut metagenome | isolation source: Participant 2 stool, 15 month | host: Homo sapiens | collected 2018
TCATCATCACCAGTTTCACGTTCTGTTTGGCGTTGAGGTTGCCATAACGCATGACAAACTCGTCGTAACAGGTGTTCAGGTGTTCACGCCAAGGTACATTTTCCTCGTCTGTTCGATTCATAGCGGTACAACCGCTCGTATGCGTCAGGAATACATACAGCAACGCTTTCTTTCTGATAACCGGTTGGTCAAGCGGCTGGAAGGTTGCACCGTAGGGAGTAATGTCCTTCAGATAACCGATGTCGCGTGCCCTGTTTGCCACCAGCGACCCTTCACGCAGGTGCATTTCCGGCGTGCGGTGATAGGGACGCGGCGTAAGGTCGAGGGCTTCTTTTTTCGGCTTTTCCGTTTCAAATTCCGGGAACAGGGAAGTGGCAACCGTTTCGGAAGTAGGCACAACTTCTGCCGGTGTTTCAGGTTGCTTTATTTCTTCCGTTTGTTCCGGCTTTTATCCATATTGTCCGAAGAAGGCGCAAAAGCAGGAACGTGTCTTTACGATCTTTTTCAGTTGTTCCTGCCTGTGCCGTTCTGCCTCAAGCCGTAGGGCCTTGCGCCGTTCCGCTGTCAGACTCATCATTGTCTCATAGAAGCCGTTGATGGGAGGATTGGTTTCCCAATCCAGAGTGGCGTAAATGTCGTCCGGGTCGTTTGGCTTTTCGGCATTTTCCGGCTTTTTCTTCCTTATTACCGTTTACCGGCTTGGCGGCTTCAACGGGTGGAGTAACTTTGACCTGCGGTTTAGGCGTGGACGGCATAGGCTTCGGCTTGCTTTCCTTTTTCGCTGCCTTTTTCTTTTTTGCCGCTTACTCTATGGGCATACCCAAAGGTCGAGCAGGGTAAGCTGCACGGCTGACGAATGGTTGGGTTGGCGCGGCTCAATCTCCGGCTTTTCCTCTATGGGCTGTGCCTGCGGCTTCTCCACTCCCTTGACAGGCTCAATTACAGAAACGGGGGCTATTACAGAAGGTGATACCTTTTCTGTTTTCGGAGCAGGTTGCACAGCCGTGCTTTCCTCCTTTGTCGGATGCAGGCTGTGTTTCTCATACAGTTTCCTGTCAAGTTGTTGCAGTTCTATTTTCAGATGCTCCCGCAAGTCTTCCGCCAGTTGTGCGATGTCCCCACGGTGCAGGAGTTTATAGGCTGGTTTCCCGTACGGGTCGGTACTTCTGATCAAATCCGTGTGTGAAAGCGAGCCGATGCTCCATACATACCCATTTACGGAAGTGCCGATAGGGGTCTGTTCGGTCTGCACGAAGAGTTTTTCGTTGTAATACAGTTCACCATTCTTTCCGCTGTTCTTTTGCAGGATAATCAGGTCGCTGCCCACCTCCGTTCCCGCGTTATCCGTAAAGAGTTGTTCGGCAGGCGGGCTACGCCCACCAGATTGGTATGGTTCATCATATACTCGCGTATGGGCGCGTTGGTCGGGGCATCCAGTACCCCCTGCGAGGTGATGAACGCCACGATTCCGCCTTCACGCACCGCGTCAAGGCTTTTCAGGAAAAAGTAATTGTGTATCGTCCGTGCCGCCGAGTGCCTTGCAGGATCCTTGCTGCCCGAAAATTCCGGGTCGAACACCGCCACATCGCCAAACGGTATATTGGAGACAGCCAAATCAAAATGGTTCATGAACGGCTTTTCTATCTTCTCGAAGCCCTGTACCCTTACTTTCTGTCCGGGATGCAGGTGCTTCAGTATCTTGCCCGTCATCAGGTCTTTCTCAAAGCCATGATGTCCGCGTCCGTCTGTTCTCCAGCACGGCGTCCACGAATGCACCGACACCTGCCGACGGCTCCAGCACGGTCGGGACGGATGCCGTGTTCATGCAGCACGTCCGCGATGGTCCCGGTTATCTCCGGCGGGGTAGAAGGCGGTCAGCACGGACTGCTTCATGGCATCCATATACCGTTTGTACTCCGTCTCGTCTTTTGTGTTCTCCCGCAGCAACCTGTGCAGTTCCACGGTAGGGGCAAACAGTTCGAGGTCGGACTTCGCCCAGTGGACGGCATCCGTCAGTTCCCTTGCAGGGTTGAGTATGCTCTTCAGTCCCCCGAAACCGCAATAACGCTCTAACAAGAGCCGTTCGCGTGCGGTGGGTGTGCGCTGTTCCCTGTCAAGGAGGAATGCCGTCCGTATCGCCTCGATGTTGTCCCTCAGCCTCTGTTTGCGGTTAAACGCCATACTCTTCGATATAGAGGATGACGGCTCCCGTCAGCTCCGTGTAGAGCAGGTCATATTCGGGCGACAGGGCGAAATTGTCGTCCGAGAGGTCATAGATGGAGAATACGTTTCCGACAAGCGGTAGCAGCTTCTGGGTAAAGGCTTCACATTTTTCTCCCGGTACTTCACCCGCAAATTCGTTCTCCACGACTTCGCGCAGGATGGCGTGCCTGGAGTAGCGAAGGCCCTCCGTCAGCACCTTCATCGCCAGTTCCTGCGCCCCGTCGGCAGGATAGCCTTCGAGCCTTGCCCGTTCATACGCTTCGGCGGCACGGTCGGTTCTTTCTCGGATGAAGGCTTCATCGGCTGCCTGTTCGAACTTGTTCGTGGTGAGGTAGTCCAGCAGGTACAGACCGTAATAGGAAAAGTCGGTCCGACCCTCGTTTTTCTTCTTGTTGTTCATTTCTTTGGAATTTAGTGGATTGATAATGATGATAGGGATAATCGTTGGAAAACGAGAAGAAAAAGGCACCCGGTATCCCTCCGAGTGCCACCACTAAATCCAAAGTATGAGTGTAATCCGGTATCGAAGAACAATTCATTACTCTGAACCAGTGGCAAAGTTAAACATTTATTTTCTTCTTTTCGCAGAGGTCGCTTTACTTTTCCTTTCTGGGAACACGAAAACCGTGTTATAGTCCCCGTCAAAGGCGACTACGGCATCAAAACTCTTGCCCTGCTTGCTCTTGAATCCTTTGAGCAGTTTCGTGTGTCCGTCGGTGAGCAGGTTTTTGATTTCATCATCAGAGGGTGCGGTTTTGCTTTCAGGCGGAACACGGGCAGACCGCACTCCGCGTTGTCGCAGCGGACGACCTTGCCGTAAAACTGCATCGTCCCCGCTCCGCACTTGGGACACTTGCAGCCGGAATCCCTGCGGGCGAACAGCTTGTCGCACGACAGCAGTTCGGAGGTAATTTCCCGTGTATATGCCTCAATCTTCCTGCGGAAGTCATCGGCGGGCAGCTCCCCACGCTCGATGCGTGCCAATTCCTTTTCCCATTCGCCCGTCATGGCGACATCGGCAATACGCATCGCCTTCACGACCGAGTAGAGGGCAAGCCCTTTTTCGGTGGGGACAAGCGACTTCTTGCAGCGTTCCATATAGCCGCGCTTGAAAAGCGTTTCGATGATGGACGCACGGGTGGCGGGCGTGCCGATGCCGCAATCCTTCATAGCCTGCCGCAATGCGTCGTCCTCTATCTCCTTGCCAGTCGTTTCCATCGCGGACAGCAGGGTGGCTTCGGTATGCAGCGGCTTGGGTTTGGTCTTTCCCTCCGTGATGGAGGCGGCTTTCAGTGCCAGCGTGTCGCCTTCCTGCCAACAGGGAATGGCGGCGGTTTCCTCTTGGCTGTTGTTCTCTTCTCCATTCTCCTTGCCATAGACGGCACGCCATCCGGCTTGCCTGATGATGCTGCCTTTTGCCACGAACTCCACTCCGGCACACTCTGCCGTGACGGTGGCAGTGTCCTTGACGCATTTTTCGGAGAAAGCCTCAAGCATGCGGCTATCATGTGATAGACGGTGCTGTCCTCTTGGAGAACAGCGGCTTCTCGCCCGTGACGAGCAGGGCATGGTGGTCTGTCACCTTGCCGCCGTCCAGGCTGCGGCGTGTCGGCACGGCTTTCGGCTGCAACTTGCCCTTCCATTCGGGCAGGCTGCCGATGAAGGCAAGCAGCTTGGGGATTTCCGCGAACACGTTCGGGAATGTAGCGGCTTCCGGTTCGCGGATAGGTGATGAGCTTCTTCTCGTAGAGCTTCTGCGCGATTTCAAGCGTCTGTTCCGCCGTGAAGCCATGCGGCGTTGGCTTCCTTCTGGAGCGTGGTCAGGTCGTACAGGAGCGGTGTTTCCTCCGTCTTCTCCTTGCGTTCGGCTTTCGTGACGGTGGCTGTGCCTGCCGACTTCACCTTATTATACAGTTCCGTCGCGGACTCTTTCTCTTTCCATTTTTCGGAAGAGGAAAACTTCACCGTTCCTTCATCGCAGCCGTCCGTTGCGATATGGAGCTGCCAGAAGGCTTCGGGGTAAAGCGGCGGTTCTCCCAATGCGTGCGCACACCATCGCCAACGTGGTGTCTGCACCCGCCCGACGGAATACGTGCCGTGTCCGGCGGCGATGGAGAGAACCTGCGTGCCATTGATGCCCACGAGCCAGTCGGATTCGCTCCGCGCTTTGGCGGCGAGGTAGAGGTTGTCATACTTGCTCCCCGCTTCGAGGTTGCGCAGTCCATCGCGGATGGCCTTGTCGGTAAGCGAGCTTATCCAGAGGCGCACGAAGGGGTGGCGCATGTTGCTCCCCACGCAAAGTTATGATAGGTGAGCTACAACGCCTGTAGTATTGACAACACGTAATCCCGATACAGATCCTTGTAATGACTGTCCCACATTACTATAAGCCGCCTTCTTTAAGACCTGGTCATCCATTTTAGTAATAGCAGTAGTCAAAGCTGCACGTTTTTGAGAACCACCATAGCCGACAACAACAACTTCATCCAAAGTTTGAGTATCATCTTTCAAAATAACATTCAGCGGAGTTCCATTCCATTTCATTTCTTGAGTGATATAACCAACGAAAGAAATCTGAATAACATCTCCATTCTTTACATCATTTAAAGTGAAATTACCATCAAAATCTGTGATGGTACCATTGGTAGTTCCTTTTACTACCACAGATGCACCAATAACAGTTTCCCCTGTAGCATCTTTGACAACACCTGTACAAGTTCCACTCTGTTGTGTGATTTTCAAATCGGTAACGCCGGGACTGGCAACCGCGTATGCTGCTCCGGTAGAGGCACCCATTAGGAACAGCATCATGCTGACTGATTTTAGTCGTTTTAACATAGCTGTGATTCTTTAAATATTTATTAAAAATCAACCAGTTTAAGATATTATTCTTAAACTAAACCAAGATTGACGCTGCAAATATATAATATTTTTTGATATATTTAAGAAGATAAACAAAATATTTTATTATAATCTCCGTTATTTAATAAAACATTAAATCATCACACATTATCATTCACCTTTATTTTATTTATATTCACTTGAAAATAGTTTATTTTATGCATTAATATAACAATAGATCACCGCATCACATATGCCCTCGACTATGAAGTTCTTTATTCATGATACTCTTCACTATAATGTTTCATCACACCTTCAGACAGATAAGCGATGCCTACCTTCAAAAGGTAAAATACACGCTTAGGAAATAAATGCCTTAAATAAAAGCAGGGAAGCCTAAAAGACTTCCTACAAAATAATATCAATATATATTCTTATTCGACCGAAACAGCCCCTGTACTAGCCTCATATTTCCATCCTGGATTTTGATAAACCGAAGATGAGGTGAAGTCATTGGGATCTGATGCAGTCTGACGGAATACAGCCACCCCAATGGGCTCTAAATAATGGGCAGGAGTAAAGAGGAATCCCTTTTGTTTTGCAATGGTATTATTTTCCAATATTTTTTCGTATGGAAGTATATACACACTTGATTCAGGAGAAGACATATTTCCTGTTGACGGATTTACTATACAAAGATCTTTTAATTGTTCCTCATATACACTACCCCAATAACGCATACCTTCCGTGCGATAAGGAGTCGTTTTAAACTGATCAAGTGCCCTCCAGCGTTTCAAATCATCCCATCGGAAAGCCTCAGCACAAAGTTCATTACGGCGCTCACGACGAATATTATAAAAAGTCGGATCAATCATAGTTCCATGTGAATAAGCGGCAAAATCCTTTTGCTTCTTCCAGCATATTAGTTGCGGCAATTGTCTTATTATAATCCGGATCTACTTTTGCACGTGTACGTAACGCTCTCCAATATCCATCTGCCGTTCCGTCAACAGTTCCATTCTTCTCGTATGAAGCTTCCATATAGATAAGCATAGCTTCCGCACCACGGAAAACAATACCTCCAGAGGTACCGGCAGAATGGTCATTCGCCATATGAGTTGAATAATGTTTACCCTTCTTTACAATATAACCTGTTGTTGCTAAACTGCCCGCATCACCGAATATCAAACTGATTTGACAAATACTGGGTGTACCATCATCACCATAATAATTCACATCTCCCGGCTTTTTAGTGAATACCAAGACGAGAGTCACGATTCTGTACCGTAGCAACTACACCTTCCTTCTCCCAATCGGGATTATACCCCGAACCACTGGCATAAACAGGCAAACCATTACGCATAAGGAATGAATTGACCATACCACGTGTCCAGCCTGATCCACCACCATTACGACAAAGTTCCATCTGCAAATTACTGGTTACCCCCAATGATTCATCAAATTTTTTCCACATTAGAATCTCCTTATACCCTTCCATATTCTCATCACAGAACATGGTATAATATGGATTGATAGAAACCAATGAAGCATTCATTCCTTCCGGAGTATCTGTATTCTCTGCTAAATTGCCTACCATTTGGTCTGCAACAAACTTCGAAGCAGCAATCGCTTCATCAAGGAAATAATTAATTTCCACATCAGCATCATAACCTTGCGCATCTTTACCCGGCCATCCGCTTCCTCCCGGTACAAAAGCTGTACCACGATGATATTTTTCCCAAGTAGCTTCATATAAAGCTACACGAGCATGAAGCAAATAAGCTACATTTTTAGAAATACGATTTTTACCACCCGGAGGATTATTCAACAACATGTCTTCCGCCTTTTTTAAATCTTCAATAATAAAACGAGCAACCTTATGACGCGGTTGGCGCTTGCTAGCTTCCACCAATTCACCTTGAATATCGGGAAGTGCCGTTGTGACAATAGGCAGATCACCAAATTTTGTAAAAAGTTGAAAATAGCTATATGCACGGTTCACGTACATTTCTCCAATGTAATGTTTCACATTATCTTGGTTACCAGTTATAGCTCCTCCTCATATCTTGGTAATACTTGGTCAAAAGTAGTTGCATGAACGAATATCCTCCCATTTCCACTCGCCACGGTCGGCAGCAACTTTTTTCTCACCAGGAATCCAAAACGAATTACTTGTTCCGCTTGCCTGATTATCTGTATCATTATCTTTTCAAAAGATTAATGCCATACTTATCATCTACAGTAACAAACTTATAGTTATTTATGGCATAAGCTGCTAAATCCGCTTCTGCAGAAAAGAATTTTTCAGGAGTAACCTTATCCAATGGTTCTCTATCCAAGAAGTCATTACAACTTGTCAGGCTGCCCATCAGCAAAGCTCCGATAGTTAAATATTGAATATAATTTTTCATATAGATCTTATTTTATTAAAAGGTTGCACTTAATCCGAATGAAATAGTCTTTGACAATGGGTAAGTACATCCTTCCCAATTGCCTACACCTATTGTTTCAGGATCAAAAGTATCACACAGATTGGTTATAGTAAACAGATTCTCTGCAGACACAAAGAAACGTAAATTATTCACGTAGAATTTTTTAGTCAAATCTGCCGGTAAAGTATATCCCAACGTTACGTTTTCAAACGACAATAAGCAGCATTTTGCATATAGCGACTTTGTGCTTTACGATTCTTGTCGCTTTCTAAAGGACGTGGATAATACCCGTCGACATTCGCTCCTAGCGGGCTCGTTGTATCAGCAGGACGGAAATAGTCTAAGTGAGGCTCAAAAAAATTGGTCTGCCAATACCCTACAGCTCCCAAAACATCATACTTTCAGCACCCGATCCCGGCATATAGTCACGTTTCAATGTTCCTTGGAAGAACACTTTCAAGTCAAAGCCTTTATAAGCCGCATCCAAATTCAAGCCAAAGTTATATCGTGGTGTCTTATTACCCAGCAAAACTTTATCTCCATGATTGTCTGCTGTATTATCTTTTGCACTTATCACACCGTCACCATCCAAATCGGCATACATTATATCACCTGCTCCCCAGTTGGAACCCATAGAAGATTGGTCCACCTTCGCCAGATGCGCATCCATTTCCGCCTGAGTCTTAGCTATTCCTATTGTCTGATATCCCCAAAGATCTCCCAAATGTGCCCCATCATAATATGTTTGGCCTAAATCTTTTGACGGATTAGGATATTTATCAATTACAACCTGGTTGTCGGATAAAGCCAATGTGACACCATATCTGAAATCACGTATCTGATCACGCCAGCTTACTTGTAATTCCCAACCTTTCGAAGTCATATTCAGATTATTCACATTTGGAACGGCAATACCTAAGATTGTTGGTAATTCCTGTCCCGGCCCAACCATATCAATTGACTTACGCTGGAAATAATCAAAATTCAAATTAAAACGATTGTCCAGCATACCAAGATCAAAACCAATATTTAAAGTTTGGGTCTTTTCCCAACCTAACAATGCCGAAACGAGACTGGACTCGGCTGCAGTATTAGGTTTCAAGCCATTGACCAACCGCCATTATTTTGTTTATAATCAATAATGCGATAAAAAGGATACCAATTATCTGTATTTTGATTACCAAGTTCACCCCATGAGCCACGAACTTTCAATGTATTGACAATATTAGTATACTTCTCAAAAAAGGCCTCACGTGCCACATTCCAGCCTAAAGAGAAAGAAGGGAACCAATTCCAACGTTGATCGCGTAAAACGTGAAGAACCGTCATAACGCAGATTCGCCTCAACCAGATAGCGACCTTTGTAATCATAATTGATACGACCAAAACCGGCTGTTGCCCATTCCTGATAGCCACCACTGGCACGTGCATTATCCGTAGTTGTATTTAAAGTAGGAATGCCAGACATTATGTTATTTTGTTTTGCAGTAATATCACGTTGTTTAAACAACTCACTTTGAAAACCGACCATTGCTTTCATATTATGCCCGTTTTCTAACTCCAATGAATACTCTGTAAAGATATTCGGATTAAAGAAATTGCTTTTATATGCATATTCTGTTACTCCCGAAGTTGTGTTGGCAATAGCATATGGGTTCTTGTTTACATCATAAGCATAAACCGTTTGATAATCCGTATGCGAGAAATTATAATTACTACGATAATTTAATTCAATAGTGGTTTTCAATTTTAATTGGTTCAATAAGAAACTGGAGTTGTTGTGCCACAACGTCATTCTGAGTATTATAACGTCCCCCTTCAGTCAATTGGTAAATTTTAGACTCTGCGGTATAAAAACCGTTAGGATCTACAACAGGAATTACAGGCCAATAACGGCATACATCAAAATAAAATACATTTTCCTTATTCTCGCCGGCACTTGCAAGGAACTATAATCAATACGATTAAAACGAACACTATACCCTACTTTCAACCATTTTGCCAAATCCGCATTGATTTTACCAGTAAATGAATAGCGTTGTCTGCCATCATCCCCATATTTCAATAATCCTCCTTCATCCAGATAATTGGCAGACATATAATACTGCATTACATCCGTACCACCATTTACACTAATTGAATGCTCCTGAGTAAAACTATCACCAAACAACTCATGCAACCAATCAGTATTAGCGGTTGGCATAACATCCTGACGATTTGGGTCATCAAATGCATTCCAACGTCCAGCATCCGTAGCCCACATATATTGTGTAGATTTACCATGCTGATAATCCAAAATTTGTTGCAATTTCTTCTCACTATACATTGGCGACTGTCCTCCATTGGTCAGCTGGTCGTTGATAGCTAATGCAAAACTGTATGAATCTGCCATATGAGGCATATTCAATGGAGAGTTAAATCGGAAATTATTATTATAATTAATAGATGGTTTTCCTGACTTACCTTTTTTAGTAGTAATCAAAATGACACCTCCCGGCGCACGTGAACCATAAATAGAAGACGCAGCAGCATCTTTCAAAACAGAAATATTCTCAATATCCTGTGGATTAATAGCATTAATATCCTTCCATTCCATCAATCAGCACCAAAGGAGATACTGATGAGCCTTTACCAATAGTTCCTGTACCACGAATATTGAATTCTTTGTTACCTTTCAATGAACCACCATCACTACTTGTTGAAATATTCATGCCAGGAACAACTCCTTGCAGAGCTTCAACCGTAGAACTAACAGGACGTGCCGCAATCTCTTTCGCTCCGACAGTAGATACAGCACCGGTCACATTCACTTTCTTCTGCGTTCCAAATGCAACGACTACCACTTCATCCAAAGTCTGGGTATCATCTTTTAAAATAACATTCAAAGGGGTACCATTCAAAGAACCTCTTGAGTAATGTAACCGACAAAGAGATCTGAATGATATCTCCTTTTTACATTTGACAAAGAAAAGTCACCGTCAAGTCCGGTAATAGTACCATTAGTCGTACCTTTCACTACTACAGATGCACCAATGACAGTTTCACCCGTAGCATCCTTGACAACTCCTGTACATGTACCACTTTGTTGTGTGATTTTCACATCGGCAACGCCGGATTAGCGACCGCGTATGCTGCTCCTGTAGAGGCACCCATTAGGAACAGCAACATACTGACTGATTTTAGTCGTTTTAACATAGCTGTGATTTTTTAAAGTTTATTGAAAATCAAGTAATTCCGTTTCTT
>SCPP01000480.1_pt1 | contig 10737 bp, 16 predicted proteins | sample 6106811 | NCBI WGS metagenome assembly SCPP01 (sample SAMN10720449, study PRJNA508395) | human gut metagenome | isolation source: Participant 2 stool, 15 month | host: Homo sapiens | collected 2018
TACAGAAGGAGCCGGAAAACGAATCTGGAATTGAAAACCTGAAAGTTGCCCCGATCGAGCCGATTTTACTTCACTGTGCGCGGGAATTAAGCACGCGTCCGACCTGGCGGATGGGGAGAGATCATCACGACGCCATGCGTAGTCTTGCGGTGCTTGGAAATTCGCTGGGACTTGAGAATACGCGGTTTATCGCATGGAATCGTCTGGCGGGCGGTGAGGTGCGCGTCCGGGCGATCGAAGACAGCCCGATTCCGCCGGGGTATTTTGCGGGAATCTGCCGGAAGATGGACAGGCGGCGAAGGTAGAGAGTGTCAGCAGTCCGGAGAAAATCCGGGCATATGTGGAGCGGAAGCTGGGCAGGCGGATCTGCTGGAACTTCTTTTGTATTGTAGATGGATGCCATCACGGGATGGCGTGCAGACAGAGTGAGAGAAAGCTGCGGTTCATGGAAACGCTTGAAGAAGCGGAAAATGCATGAATTGCGGCAAAAGAATGGGAAGAATGAAAGAAACGAAGAAATTCAAGGATAATTGGCAGAAATACTTCGGTCCGGCGCTGGGAATCGGAGCGGTATTTCTGATCTGGTATTTGGTCTGCCGCATGGAGATGGTCAGTGCGTATGTGCTGCCGTCCCCGGCGCGGGTGTGGACGAGCTTTTTAAAAATGGTGAAAACCGGAGAACTGTGGCGGGATATTTCAATCAGTTTCCTGCGTGTCATGAAGGGATTTGCGATTGCGTTCCTGTTTGCCTTTGTGCTGGGAATGTTCCGGGCGCTGTTTCCGGGCAGCAGCGTTTACTATGAGTATATTGTGCAGTTTTTCCGCAATGTCCCGATTGCTGCCGTTGCGGAATCGGAATCCGAACGGTGATTATTGTGCTGGCGTCCTTTTTCCCGATGTACTTAAATATCGTGAAGGGATTTACCGGGTGCGATTCGAAACTTCTGGAAGTGGGCGATATGTTCGGCTATTCGAAGCGCCGCAAATTTTTCCGCATCATTCTGCCCTATGCGATGGCAGATATTCTGGTCGGAATGCGGATCGGGCTTGGCTATAGCTGGCGCGCCATTATCGGTGCGGAGATGGTGGCGGCGTCCACCGGGCTTGGACATATGATTTTATTTGCACAGCAGATGTCGCGGACCGACAAGGTGATCGTGGGGATTCTGGCGATCGGGGCAGTCGGATATGTGACGGACTGCCTGTTTGGATGGATGATAGGATTTGTGCTGAAAGGATCCGGGGAAAATGGCTGGAATTGAACTGATTGATATTCATAAAACATACCGGGTGGATAACCGGGAGATTCCCGTTTTAAACGGGATCAACCTGTCGCTTCCGGCGGGGAGAATTACCGTGATTCGGGGCAGAGCGGATGCGGTAAAACGACGCTTCTGCGGCTGACCGGAGGACTGGAGACGGCGGACAGCGGAGATCCGCTGGGAGAGCGCCCACAAGACGGCATTTGTCTTTCAGGAACCGCGCCTCATGCCGTGGTTGACCGTCTGGGAAAATGTGGTGTTCGGGCTTTCAAAAAAGGAGACAGATCCGGGGAAAATAGAGGCGGTTATCCGCACGGTCGGATTATCTGGATTTGAAAAAGCATATCCGGCACAGCTCTCCGGCGGAATGCAGCAGCGGGCGGCGATCGCGCGGGCACTGGCGTATGAGCCGACCTTTATCATGATGGATGAGCCGTTTGCCGCGCTTGACTATTTTACAAGGGAACAGATGCAGAAAGAGCTTCTGCGCGTCCAGCAGGAGCGCAGTGTGAGCATTCTGTTTGTGACGCACAGCATCGATGAGGCACTGATTCTGGGAAGCCAGATTGCGGTCATTGAAAAGGGCATGGTCAAGGCGCTCTATGAGGTCAAGGCGCCGCAGGAAGAGGAATCTTTGGAGGATGAGATGATAACCCTGAAAAGGGATATTATAAATAATTTACATTTTATTTAGAGGAGGAACGATTATGATGAAACGATGGATGGCAATGGGAATGGCACTCTGCCTTACCGCAGCTTCCCTGGCAGGCTGCTCCGGTACAAAAGATGCGGCTGAGAGCACGCAGGCAGAGGCAGAAACCAGCGCAGAGGAGGCGGCAGCCGAGGAGGAGACAGCGAAAGAATCTGATCTGGATAAGCTGACCTTTACGTATGTAACTTCTCCGCTCAATGCCGACGATCATCGAGAAAATCAGGGTATTTTAAAAAACATTTGGCGATATGGGGATTGAGGTTGATTATGCGGAGCTGACCTCCGGGCAGATCAGACACAGGCGCTGGCTTCCGGCGATGTGCAGGTTTTGTATGCGGTTGGCGGTACTTCGGTGATTCTGTCTGCAGCAAATGGAGCGGATATCAAGGTATTAAATATGTACAGCCGTTCTCCGAAGGCATTCTGTATGTATTCTAAGGATGAGTCCCTGACGACGCCGGAAAGCCTGAGAGGAAAGACAATCGCAGGACCGACCGGAACCAACCTGCATGAGCTTCTCGTTTCCTATCTGGCAACGGCTGGCATGACGATTGACGACGTCAACTATGTCAATATGTCGATTCCGGATGCAAAAGCAGGTCTGGACGGCGGCAGTGTAGACGTGGCTCTGTTGCTGGCGCAACTGCTTACAATGCAGGGCAGCAGGGTTACCACGGTAGCCGACGGCGAAGGCCTGATTAGCGATCATTGCAGTGGCAGTGACACAGAAATTCTATGACGAGCACCCGGAGATCATCGAGAAGCTGGAAGAAGCACAGACCGAGATTGCTGATTTCATGGAAGAAAAACCGGATGAGACGATGCAGATCGTAGCCGATGAGCTGGATCTGGACACCGATGCAGTCGAAGCACGATCTCTATGATTTCTACCGAGATCACAGATGATGACAAAGAAGGCTTCCAGAAGACCGCTGATTTCATGTATGAATCCGGCATGATCGACGAGGCATTTGATGTAAAACAGTTATTTATTGAAAAATAATCAGTGAACATTTGAGAGGATAAACTATTGAAAAGCAGCTCCCGGAGTGTGGATTCCGGGGCTGCTTTTACGATTGCATATGCAATTATGAAAATACGGAATGTTTACGCTAATACCTTTTTAATCGCTTCTAGCAGCTCATCATACGTCTCATAAGCCGGAATCTGCGGATATTCTGCCTTGATCCTCCGTCGTGCGGAAGAGGAAGCCCGCCTTGCTTGCCTCAATCATGGCGAGGTCGTTGTGGCTGTCGCCGCTGGCGATCGTCTCGAAGCCGCAGGACTGGAGTGCTTTGACGGTTGTATATTTGGATTTCTCACAGCGCATCTTAAAATCGGTAATCTCATCATTTTCGCTGACAACCAGAGAGTTGCAGAAGATGGTCGGATAGCCAAGTTTCTTCATCGAGGTCCGGCAAACTGGGAGAAGGTATCGCTGATGATGATTACCTGAGTGATTTCTTTTAATTTGTCTAAAAACTCCCTTGCGCCCGGAAGCGGATCAATTTTAGAGATCGTTTCCTGAATTTCCTTGAGTCCCAGTCCGTGCTCGCGCAGGATGTTTAAACGGTAATTCATCAGTTTGTTATAATCCGGCTCATCGCGGGTGGTGCGTTTTAACTCCGGGATTCCGGTTTCTTCAGCAAATGCGATCCAGATTTCCGGCACTAATACACCTTCTAGATCTAAACATACAATATCCATGTCTCCTCCTGTCTGATACAACGCCTGTCAGCGCTGTGCTCGGTTGAAAAATTTGCTTCCTATTATAGACGAAATGCAGGGGAAATACCAGAGAAATTTGAGAAAAGATGAAAGAATAGAAAAAAGTGCGTTACTGGGCACGTATGCGTGAACAGTAACAAAAGTGCCAATTATTCGCGGTGAGAAAGATTCAGAAGTGAAGAGTTGGCATTATATAGCAGCAGAGTGGTTATCAATAGAATTAAACATACCAAAAAAGGGAGTCTCTTTTCGTGAGCGAGAGACTCCCTTTTTGGCACCTATAGTCGGGTTATAATTTAATTTTGATGAAATCATTAGCAATGCGCCGGTTTATTCATTTCAGATCTTTTATCGTTTTCTGTCTTCAAAGCAGTCGATTTCGAAAACAGTACTTTACCGGAATGAACCACAATAATGATACCCAGAACCATCAGCAGAACCGCGATGATAAGCTGCAGTCCTTCTACCATAAAGACAGCGGTTCCGGCATTGTAAGCCTTTACCAGTGCGATGCAGCGCTCAACGAGTGCGGTGAAGGTAACGCACAGCATAACAACCAGCGGAACCAGCAGCGTGCGGTTTTCGCGGCCGGTGACGCGTAAGAAGACGCACAGGGTGATGAGAACCAGGGCGCTTAACAGCTGGTTGGCGCTGCCAAACAGCGGCCAGATGTTGGAATAGCCAATCTGGGTTAAAATGTAGCCGCATACCAAGGTGATAACAGTAGCAAAATATTTGTTGCAGAGAAGTTTCTCCATCCTTCGGCGTGTTCCATGTCATCGACACTGAACAGCTCCTGGAAGGACATACGTCCGATACGTGCAACGGAATCCAGGCTTGTCAGGGCAAGTGCGGAGACGCACATCGTCATAAAGCACTGGGCAGCGTAAACCGGGATACCGAACATCTCCAGGAATCCGGCAACACCGGAGGAGAAGATAGCAAACGGAGTACCGGCTGCAGGCGTGCCATCAGCGGAAGCGGCAGCACCGGCAACGCACAGAGCCAGGACAGCCAGTAAACTTTCCAAAAGCATAGCGCCGAAGCCAACCTTCGGCATATCCTTTCATTGGTGATTGCCTTGGAGGAAGTACCCGAGGAAACCAGGCTGTGGAATCCGGAAACCGCACCGCAGGCAACGGTTACAAACAAAATCGGGAACAGGTCACCGGATTTCTCATTGTGGAAACCAGTGTAAGGCGCCAGGTTCATTGCCGGATGTGCGACAAGCAGTCCAACGACGGCACCGATAATCATACCGGCAAACATAAAGGTTGTCATCAGGTCACGCGGTTCCATTCAAGAAGCCACATAGGAAGAACGGCTGCGAGGAAAATGTAAGCGAATACCATATAGGACCAGTTTGCCTTGGTGGTAACGAGCGGGCAGTTCATGCCGATGACGAAAGCAGCTACCGTGCAGACAAGTCGAGCAAGGTCTGTTTCCAGCCATGGAACTGAGCCTTTTCTGAATCAGTCAAATACAACGGCAAAGGCAATGAACAGAAGGGAAATGCTTCCGGCTGCGCCGTTGACAGTTGCGGCGGCGGATAAGCTGGTCACGCCGTCTACCGTCTCATATGCATTGAATGTACCGGCAACCATGTCGGCAAATGCGGCGGTTACAATTAAAGTAAAGAGCCAGCAGAACAGAAGGAACAGCTTTTTACCGGTTTTGCCGATGTACTGTTCAATCAGAAGTCCCATCGATTTGCCTTCATTTTTAACGCTGGCGTACAGGGCACCAAAATCGGTAACAGCGCCGAAGAAGATGCCGCCGAGGATGATCCAGAGAAAGACCGGAACCCATCCAAAGACAGCTGCCTGAATAGCACCGGTGACAGGGCCTGCACCGGCGATGGATGAAAACTGGTGGGCAAATACAACCCAGCCATCGGTCGGAACATAGTCCTGACCATCTTCTTTGTGACGGCCGGTGTTTTGGCGTTTGGATCAATGCCCCATTTATGGGCGAGCCATCTGCCGTAGAGCAGATAACCAGCCGCCGACAACAGGCTGCGATAACTACGATAACTAATGTGTTCATAAAGATGCCTCCATTCCCATAGGTCAAATGGTTTTTAGTGTCCCGGCGGTTTGCCGGAGTTTCGAGCGGGGAAAAAAACCTCCGTCCTCCTGAAACTTTTAAAAGTTCAAGAAGACGGAGGCATAAGCATCCGCGTACCACTTCTTTACCGGCTGTAAAGTCGATCTCTCAGCCATATCCATCATTCTGAATATGTTCCTCTTTAACGGTAGGAATCCGAACCGGACTACTGGTATCCTGCATGCGTTTGTCCGATCAGCTCACAGGGGATAATTTCCATCGGCGTTACTGTCTTTCATCGCCCGGCAGCTCTCTGAAAACGTGGAAATTGGAAATCGTGTCCTGCTCAATGCTTTTTACAAGTACGAATTATAGACTTTTTTAAAGGAAAGTCAATCGAAAAAATAGCCGGAAGTTTGTGACAGAAATTTTACAAATCCGTCATTTTAAAAAAAAATCACAACCAAGATTTAACAACTGCTTATCTAGAACCTGAGTTACTGTTTACGCATACGTGCCCAGTAACAAGTCGGAAGCATTCCTGTGTTAAAACTTCGAAAGAACTGGACACACCTTAGTTTGCTGTATAATAGGTAATTGTCGGTTCTTTTTAGGGCTGGCAATTACTTTTTATTTAAATTGGGAAGGAAAAAGGGAGAGTTTGAGGTATGGAAAAAATACGTCCAATGTTGTTTACAACATTGAAGAAGTATTCCGGCGCACAGCTGATGTCAGATGTGGTAGCGGGTATCATCGTAGCCATCATCGCGCTGCCGCTTTCGATCCGCTGGAGCTGGCTTCGGGGTAGGTCCGGAACAGGGTATCTACACGGCGATTGCAGCCGGATTTGTGATTTCATTTTTAGGGGGCAGCCAGGTACAGATTGCAGGTCCAACGGCGGCATTTGCAACGATCGTGGCAGGTATCGTGGCGAAGAGCGGCGTGGAAGGGCTGGCAGTTGCGACGATCATGGCAGGTATCATCATGGTTATCATGGGATTCTGCCATTTTGGTTCACTGATTAAGTTTATTCCGTTTACAATCACGACCGGCTTTACTTCCGGTATCGCGGTGACGATCGTTATCGGTCAGTTGAAGGATTTCTTTGGCGTAACCTATCCGGCAGGCATGGAGACGAGACGATGCAGAAGCTGAAAGCGTTCGCAGCTGGATTCGGAAGTGTCAACCGAACGCGATCATCGTCGGCGTGGTGTGTCTGGCGATTCTGATTGTGATGCCGATGATCACGGAAAAAATTCCGGGATCGCTGGTAGCGGTTATTGCAGGTATTTTAATGGTAAAATTCCTGCCGCTGCATGTGAATACGATCGGCGACCTTTACACGGTCAGCAACAAGCTTCCGGCGTTCCGTCTGCCGGTGTTTAGCTACGATGTGATTCAGGGTTCCCTGTCGGATGCGTTTACGATTGCAGTTCTGGCGGCGATTGAGTCTCTGCTTCTGCGTGGTAGCGGACGGCATGATCGGCGGAAAACACCGTTCCAACACGGAGCTGGTGGCACAGGGCGCAGGTAATATTATTTCCGCCCTGTTTGGCGGTATTCCGGCGACGGGCGCGATCGCGCGTACCGCAGCCAATGTCAAAAATGGCGGCCGTACCCCGGTTGCAGGCATGGTTCATGCGGTTGTCCTGCTTCTGATACTGGTAGTTCTGATGCCGTGTGCAAGCTGGATCCCGATGCCGACCATCGCGGCAATCCTGTTTATGGTTGCCTACAATATGTCAGTGGAGAACCTTCGTCCGTCTGACCAAGACGGCTCCGAAGAGTGATATTGCGGTTCTGGTGCTGACCTTCTTCTTAACCGTTATCTTCGATCTGGTTGTAGCGATCGAGATCGGTATGCTGTTATCCTGCCTGCTGTTTATGAAGCGGATGAGCGATGAGACGGGCGTCAGAAGCTGGCTCTATGTCGAAGAAGTAGAGGAGCAGAAGCGCAAAGAGCAGGAAGTAAGAAAAGCAAAAGCCGGAAAAAGAGTTTCAGTGGAAGAGGCACAGCTCTTAGCGGCAGCTGCAGAAGATGAAGAAGCAGCCATGAAAGAACAGGCACGTCTGCGGGAGATCCCGAGAGAACTGGCTGTTTATGAGATTACAGGACCTCTGTTCTTCGGTGCAGCAGACCGCATCAACCAGATTGAAACCCGCGAGGAGACGAAATGCCTGGTTCTTCGTATGCGTGCTGTTCCGGCAGTTGACAGTACAGCGATGAATTCGATGGTTGCCCTCTATGAGCGCTGCCAGAAGAACGGCGTCACATTGATTTTGTCCCATGTCAACGAGCAGCCGATGCACGTGATGGAGAAAGCAGGATTTGTGGATATGGTCGGACGCGATCATTTCTGCTCGAATATCGAGGCAGCACTTGACCATGCGGACGAGGTGCTGGGAAAATAATTATGGACATCTATCGAAGAATGGAAGAAGTATTTAGGCGCATTCCGGACGGCTGCGTGACGACCTACGGTCATCGCGCTCTTCGTGGTGATTAATTCCAAACCGGGCGATTCTGGCAATTAATGGGCGCAGCGGCGTTCGACTATCCGGGACAGCAGAAAACTGCTGGAACAGGATGGAATACGGGTGGACTCCACCGAGGACGGTGACCGCGTCGATTTAAAACAATATGGATGGAAACCTTCGATGGACGAGGCAGAAGAATTGTATGTGTTGTTTCGGAAGTTGGGGATCTGAGAGGGAATCAGGGAAAATGCATCTGAATGAGATGTTGGTAAGCGAAAGAAGTGAAATGAGATGGATAAGATGGCAGACGATAGGCTGCATCTTATCCATTTTAATAGACATTTCTGACCGTTTATTATTAAATTGCCTCCGCGATCTGCCGTGCCACATAGACACCGCTGGCAGATGCATGGGAAAGGGAATGGGTAATACCGCTGCCGTCACCGATGACGTAGAGTCCATCATGACAGGTCATCAGGTTGTGATCCACTTCCACCTCCATGTTGTAAAATTTTACCTCCACTCCATAGAAGAGTGTCATCATTCGCCGTACCCGGTGCCACCTTATCCAGGGCATAAATCATCTCGATAATACCGTCCAGAATCCGTTTTGGGAGAACCAGGCTCAGATCACCGGCAGCCGCATTGAGGGTTGGAACCGTAAAAGATTCATTGATTCGCTGCTGCGTGCTTCTTTTTCCGCGGATCAGGTCTCCAAAACGCTGCACAATTACACCACCGCCCAGCATGTTGCTGAGTTTTGCAATACTCTCTCCATATTCATTGGAATTCTTGAAGGGCTCTGAAAAATGTTTCGCTACCAGAAGGGCAAAGTTCGTGTTATGGGTCTGCTTTGCAGGATCCTCGTAGCTGTGACCATTTACCGTTACGATGCCGTTGGTATTCTCATTTACCACAGCTCCCTTGGGATTCATACAGAAGGTGCGCACGTAATCCTCGTATTTTTCCGTACGATACACGATCTTGCTCTCATAGAGTTCATCTGTAAGATCCGAAAAGATCTCAGCCGGCAGTTCAACCCGGACACCCAGGTCGACACGGTTGGAATTCGTATGGATATCCAGGTCCTTGCATACCTTCTGCATCCACTTACTGCCGCTTCGGCCGGCGGAAATGATACATTTCGTACCCTCAAAGGTTGTATCATCGCTGTAAACCTTGTAACCCTCTCCGTTTTCTCCACGGTTTCGATGGCACAGTCAAAATAGAAATCCACCTTATTCTTCAGATGATCATAGAGGTGCTCCAGAACAATATAATTAATATCCGTACCCAGATGGCGGACCGAAGCATCCAGAAGATGCAGGCCGTGCTGCATACAGGTTTTCTTGAATTTTGTTCCCGCAGTGGAATACAGCTTCGTGCCCTCCCCGCCAAAACGGAGGTTGATTCCATCCACATATTCCATCAGTTCAATGGCTGTCTTTTTTCCGATATACTCATAGAGAGTGCCGCCGAAATCATTGGTAATGTTGTATTTTCCATCAGAAAATGCACCGGCTCCGCCGAATCCACTCATGATGGAGCAGCATTTGCAGTGAATACAGGACTTGATTTTATCACCATCAATGGGACATTTACGGTGCTCCAGCGGATGTCCTACCTCAAAAACAGCGATCTTTAAATCCGGTTTACGTTCCATCAGCTCATAGGCAGAAAAGATACCGCCGGGACCGGCGCCGATAATTAACACATCATACATATTGAAATTCTCCTTGTTTTCCTAAAATTTGATTCCCTCTTTCTGTATTATAGCATAAATTTCGAAAAAAGAGGCAGCACGCCATGCGCTGCCCGAAACAGTATCCCCTATGTCGTCATGGCATCTTCCGTTATTATATCATCACCTCAGAATAAAGATTCTTTTATGGCATTGGTGGTGTTGAACAGCCGGAACGTAAAACGGTAAAATCAGGGGCTAATCGATAATGGAACTGTGATGAAAACACGGATCACAAATCTTAAACGGATATCCAACCGGCAGCATCCGTCCGCAGCGCTGGCAGCGGGCGATGTAGCTTTTTTTGCCCTTGGACAAATACTGCATGATCGTGCCTTCAGTGCGGCTGCGTTCCTGTTCGAGCCAGTCCTCGTCGATGATCTTGTCAAAACGGTGGGAGAACTGGTAGTAGAGGTCGAGCTTGCGGTAATACGTTTCGTATTTCTGCAGCCCCAGCTTGGATCCGGCGCCTTTGTCCGGGTGTTTCAGGCGTTTGTCCGCCGGATAATCCTTGCAGTAGCGCAGCCATTGCAGGACAACCTGATGATCCTTGATATCGATCGGACAGCTGATCATGCGGTAGAGAATCCGTTTGTCATCGAATCCGTAGATATCGTCTCTGTAGCGTTCTGCCTGCGCATAAAGGCTTAAAATCTCATCGACGCTGACCTTTTCAAACGGAGGCGTCGGCTCAACGGATTTCCAGACTTTGATGATAACGTCCAGCGGCTCGTCCAGATCGAGGAGAATCTGTGGGAAACCGAGGCTGA
>SCPP01001643.1_pt1 | contig 10737 bp, 8 predicted proteins | sample 6106811 | NCBI WGS metagenome assembly SCPP01 (sample SAMN10720449, study PRJNA508395) | human gut metagenome | isolation source: Participant 2 stool, 15 month | host: Homo sapiens | collected 2018
TTCCGGTTACGTATTGCTGCCATCAGATTGTGTTTGTTGGTCGCTTTTTGAATTTTTTGGAATTTTTTGCGCTAACAACCTCCTGCCGTTTTGCCCGTGCATATCGGTCACGAACAAATCTGATTACTAAACACAGTAGCCTGGATTTGTTCTATCAGTAATCGACCTTATTCCTAATTAAATAGAGCAAATCCTTATTGGGGTAAGACATGAAGATGCCAGAAAAACATGACCTGTTGGCCGCCATTCTCGCGGCAAAGACAAGGCATCAGGGCAATCCTTGCGTTTGCAATGGCGTACCTTCGCGGCGAATATGGCGGTGCGTTTAAAAACAGTAATCGACGCAACGATGTGCGCCATTATCGCCTAGTTCATTCGTGACCTTCTCGACTTCGCCGGACTAAGTAGCAATCTCGCTTATATAACGAGGCGTGTTTATCGGCTACATCGGTACTGACTCGATTGGTTCGCTTATCAAACGCTTCGCTGCTAAAAGCCGGAGTAGAAGATGGTAGAAATCAATAATCAACGTAAGGCGTTCCTCGATATGCTGGCGTGGTCAGGAACTGATAACGGACGTCAGAAACCAGAAATCATGGTTATGACGTCATTGTAGGCGGAGAGCTATTTACTGATTACTCCGATCACCCTCGCAAACTTGTCACGCTAAACCCAAAACTCAAATCAACAGGCGCCGGACGCTACCAGCTTCTTTCCGTTGGTGGGATGCCTACCGCAAGCAGCTTGGCCTGAAAGACTTCTCTCGAAAGTCAGGACGCTGTGGCATTGCAGCAGATTAAGGAGCGTGGCGCTTTACCTATGATTGATCGTGGTGATATCCGTCAGGCAATCGACCGTTGCAGCAATATCTGGGCTTCACTGCCGGGCGCTGGTTATGGTCAGTTCGAGCATAAGGCTGACAGCCTGATTGCAAAATTCAAAGAAGCGGGCGGAACGGTCAGAGATTGATGTATGAGCAGAGTCACCGCGATTATCTCCGCTCTGGTTATCTGCATCATCGTCTGCCTGTCATGGGCTGTTAATCATTACCGTGATAACGCCATTACCTACAAAGCCCAGCGCGACAAAATGCCAGAGAACTGAAGCTGGCGAACGCGGCAATTACTGACATGCAGATGCGTCAGCGTGATGTTGCTGCGCTCGATGCAAAATACACGAAGGAGTTAGCTGATGCTAAAGCTGAAAATGATGCTCTGCGTGATGATGTTGCCGCTGTCGTCGTCGGTTGCACATCAAAGCAGTCTGTCAGTCAGTGCGTGAAGCCACCACCGCCTCCGGCGTGGATAATGGCAACCTCCCCGACTGGCAGACACCGCTGAACGGGATTATTTCACCCTCAGAGAGGCTGATCACTATGCAAAACAACTGGAAGGAACAAGGTATATTAATGAGCAGTGCAGATAGAGTTGCCCATCGATGGGCAACTCATACAATATGTGAGCAATACACGCGCTTCCAGCGGAGTATAAATGCCTAAAGTAATAAAACCGAGCAATCCATTTACGAATGTTTGCTGGGTTTCTGTTTTAACAACATTTTCTGCGCCGCCACAAATTTTGGCTGCATCGACAGTTTTCTTCTGCCCAATTCAGAAACGAAGAAATGATGGGTGATGGTTTCCTTTGGTGCTACTGCTGCCGGTTTGTTTTGAACAGTAAACGTCTGTTGAGCACATCCTGTAATAAGCAGGGCCAGCGCAGTAGCGAGTAGCATTTTTCATGGTGTTATTCCCGATGCTTTTGAAGTTCGCAGAATCGTATGTGTAGAAAATTAAACAAACCCTAAACAATGAGTTGAAATTTCATATTGTTAATATTTATTAATGTATGTCAGGTGCGATGAATCGTCATTGTATTCCCGGATTAACTATGTCCACAGCCCTGACGGGGAACTTCTCTGCGGGAGTGTCAGGGAATAATTAAAACGATGCACACAGGGTTTAGCGCGTACACGTATTGCATTATGCCAACGCCCGGTGCTGACACGGAAGAAACCGGACGTTATGATTTAGCGTGGAAAGATTTGTGTAGTGTTCTGAATGCTCTCAGTAAATAGTAATGAATTATCAAAGGTATAGTAATATCTTTTATGTTCATGGATATTTGTAACCCATCGGAAAACTCCTGCTTTAGCAAGATTTTCCCTGTATTGCTGAAATGTGATTTCTCTTGATTTCAACCTATCATAGGACGTTTCTATAAGATGCGTGTTTCTTGAGAATTTAACATTTACAACCTTTTAAGTCCTTTTATTAACACGGTGTTATCGTTTTCTAACACGATGTGAATATTATCTGTGGCTAGATAGTAAATATAATGTGAGACGTTGTGACGTTTTAGTTCAGAATAAAACAATTCACAGTCTAAATCTTTTCGCACTTGATCGAATATTTCTTTAAAAATGGCAACCTGAGCCATTGGTAAAACCTTCCATGTGATACGAGGGCGCGTAGTTTGCATTATCGTTTTATCGTTTCAATCTGGTCTGACCTCCTTGTGTTTTGTTGGATGATTTATGTCAAATATTAGGAATGTTTTCCTTAATAGTATTGGTTGCGTAACAAAGTGCGGTCCTGCTGGCATTCTGGAGGAAATACAACCGACAGATGTATGTAAGGCCAACGTGCTCAAATCTTCATACAGAAAGATTTGAAGTAATATTTTAACCGCTAGATGAAGAGCAAGCGCATGGAGCGACAAAATGAATAAAGAACAATCTGCTGATGATCCCTCCGTGGATCTGATTCGTGTAAAAATAATGCTAGCACCATTTCTATGAGTTACCCTGATGTTGTAATTGCATGTATAGAACATAAGGTGTCTCTGGAAGCATTCAGAGCAATTGAGGCAGCGTTGGTGAAGCACGATAATAATATGAAGGATTATTCCCTGGTGGTTGACTGATCACCATAACTGCTAATCATTCAAACTATTTAGTCTGTGACAGAGCCAACACGCAGTCTGTCACTGTCAGGAAAGTGGTAAAACTGCAACTCAATTGCAATGCCCTCGTAATTAAGTGAATTTACAATATCGTCCTGTTCGGAGGAAGAACGCGGGATGTTCATTCTTCATCACTTTTAGATGTATATGCTCTCTTTTCTGACGTTAGTCTCCGACGGCAGGCTTCAATGACCCAGGCTGAAATTCCCGGACCCTTTTGCTCAAGAGCGATGTTAATTTGTTCAATCATTTGGTTAGGAAAGCGGATGTTGCGGGTTGTTGTTCTGCGGGTTCTGTTCTTCGTTGACATGAGGTTGCCCCGTATTCAGTGTCGCTGATTTGTATTGTCTGAAGTTGTTTTACGTTAAGTTGATGCAATCAATTAATACGATACCTGCGTCATAATTGATTATTTGACGTGGTTTGATGGCCTCCACGCACGTTGTGATATGTAGATGATAATCATTATCACTTTACGGGTCCTTCCGGTGAAAAAAAGTACCAAAACATCGTCGTGAGTAGTGAACCGTAAGCAGCATGCCTCTTCTCTCAATTTTCTGGTGGTCAGGTCGTAAACGGTGCATCTTTATCATATACAGGCTGATCGTGTTCATCTTTTCCTGTCACTTCATAAATGGAAAAATTGCCCCATCTATAAAAGCACCTTCTGTATTGTCATCCCCTAAAACATCGAAGTCCTGCTTACTAAAATAGAGCCTGGTTTTCTGATCCTTTACGCTCTCCTGATGAATTACTACCGTCTCATGGGCAAAGCTCTGCCGTCACCCTGTTTCGGCTCAAACTGCCAGGTGATGATTTCGGATTTACTATAACCCTCCGGCGCTGCGATCTCCTGTAACGTGTATGTATATGGAATGATGCTTCCATCTGGCGCGCATCACCAACAGGAAGATCCTGCACGGTGATGACTGGCTCTGTTCCATAGATCATGTTTGGTGACCGGCTCATCCAGATCATTTTCTTTATACGCTTTGATCTCAAATGTTGCTCCGGCAAGTCCTGGCCGTCTTCTCCAGTCTTGGTGATAGAAAGCGCACCTTTCACCGCTTCATTGACTGCCCGAATCGTCTGTACCAAATCATCCAGATGATACTCAAATCGTGCCGGCTCTGCTAAGGTATAATAGTCCGGTGCTGACAGTTCCACTAAATAATAGATGCCTTCTGCCAGGCCCGTCTCGATGTGAATCCTTAAATCTCCCACCTGATATCCTTCCGGGATCCTGCCATTTACTTTATCTGTCACTGTATAAATGCCATCTGCTCCGGTTACCCACTGGCTGACCAGATACTCATCGGACTGGTTCAAATTTCCTAACGGATCTCTGCTCTATACAGGGCCATGGTAGCCCCAGCCATCTCCCCGGTCACACCAACAGCAGATTTAGAAAGCCAGATCTGTCCTCCAGATCCTCGATGTGATACTGCTGGATCTCCTTCCGGTTCTCCACTACAATCACCTGGGCATCTGCTTTTAAAAATCCATCGGGTGCCTTGGTTTCAAGGACATACTTTTCCCTGCTGACAGGCCATTGATCCTTCTGGTGCCTCTGTCCGTAAGGTAAGTATCCGCGTAAGCATTTATATGCTCAATTTCTGATAATCAAACTGGTAATCAAAGACGGTTTCCGGCAGGTTGCCAGATACTACGCGTATAGTCTCCCCGTCGCTTGTAATCATGGTAAGGAGTGCTTTCGTTGCAAATCGGTCGTGACTTCCTCCGGCGCTTGTCGCATCCATTACCGTCTTAGCTGTGACGGTTGCAGATTTTTCCTGCCCATTCTCCTTCCAGCCAAATAGTGAAAGATCCACACCATAGGACGCATACGCTTTTTCAAATGCATCGCGGAAATTCTGATAATCCTCAACAGTGCCGCTCTTAAATGATGCCAGAACACGGGCATCATATACCGGCGTGCCATCCGCATAGTAAATAATTTCCCCTTCTGCATTGACCACTGCCTGATGAAGGCTAAATTCCGCCCAGACAGCTGGACTTTCTCTCCGTGCTCATCTGTAAAGAATTTTTCAATCTCAACCTTTGTGGTATCATTCTTCATGCAGACGATTTCAACTTCTGACTGATCTCCAATCGTGATTTCCACCGGATCTGCTGTTACAAATCCTTCCGGTGTTTCAATCTCTTCCAACAGATAATCTCCCGCCGGGATCCTCTCGAAATAGGCCGGTTCATTTTCACTGTTCCACTCCGCGGTATTCCATACAGGGTTGGAAGCAGTACTATTTGAATCTTCCCAAACTAGCGGAGTATCCTGTGTTTTTACCAGATAATATCCCTTTGGATATTTCTCCGTATCCGCACTATATACTCGTCTGGCCGGATACAGTGCCAGTTTTGCTCCAGGAACAGAACTGTATGTATAGGAAGCAATATCGCCAGTCACTACTTCGCGCTCATACGGTTTCTCTCCCGTTTCCGGATGTTCATGGTCCATATCCAGAACCGGCATTTTGGTATCCTGCGGCGCATGGATCTTACTAATTTCAATCTTTGTGGTCCGATCAACCATCTGAACATGCTGAAGCTCTCCCGTCTCCGCTACAGAAATGCCACTAGGCAGCCCCTTTACATAGCCCTCCGGTGCCTTTAACTCCTCCAAAATATAGGTTCCGCTCGGAAGGCGTTTTAAAACATCTGCCTGTCCGTCTGTTTGAAATGTATCGAATGGATCATTCGGAGTCTTGTCAGAGCTTAACCAGGTGTTTTCAAGGATATATCCCTCACCCAGCCGGTGATGCAGATTTTTCCGCTCCGGTGTTTTCTTCTCCTGAGAAGCATCATACAGTTCATCGTGTTCATTGATACGATATGCGTTCAGATTGTATTCTTCAGATTATCTGAATCCTGGTGTCGTACAAAATCTCCATTCGGTCATAAAGATCCTCTCCCTTTTGTAGGTTTCTGAACTTCTCTGGTAATACAAAACCAAACCATGGTCATCATAGACCGGATTGAGTTCATTTAGAAAATCACCATTATTGTCATCTACCAGGACAGAACCATTCATATCCTGATTAAAACGGTTCTGCTCAACGCTGCTCTCCTCGTGTGATTGCTCACCATTTCCTTTCCAGGTTCCGGTAATATGGCCAGACTCCGCATGGGTATACGACGGTTTATCCGCATCCGGTATCTCCGCGGTGGAATTATTTACCACATCCAGCGTTTCATCCTCTGCATATCCGTCCTTATTTTCTGCCACCGTAGCAATACGGGAAGTCGTGATCTTATCACGGGCAATCACATTTCCGAATTCATCTTTTCTTACATTAACTGGCCATACCAGAGTTCTTACCGTTCCGTCTGAACAGCCTTCTTCGATATATGCCATTCCTGTTGCCGGATCAACCAAAGTATCGCGGTACCCGTCTTTATCCAAATGATAAATTTTGGTGCCTGCCTCCACTTCAAGCTTTATCATTCTTTCGGTATTTTACCTTTGTAAAATCGCCTTCTGTAATCTCTAAATATGGGACTCCATCCTTAAAAACATACATCGAATGCTCTATATCAGTCTTTTCAAAGTTTCTGCGGTCCCGTTCTGCATCTTCCACAGGCGTCTGCTTATGCGTTTTATCATACACATAGGTAATGAACTGGCCGTCAATATACCGCTCCTGATATGGATCCAGGCCATCCAGATCATAATATAAGATATCTGTATCTGGCCGCTGTAACGTAACCGCAGACCATACTCCGCCGGTTGCCGAAATGGTGTTGTTCCGTCTTTATCAATACCGGCCGAAAAGTCACTTCCAGTTCTTTACCCGCCTCGTCACGGACAAACTCTACTTTCTCTCCGGCATATCCCTGCTCGATATACATTCTGGTGATATTGTTCGTGAGATTTCTTTCAATCTTCAGTCCGTTATAAGCCTCATCTCCCTCAAATCCAGAACGCTCCACAGGGATTGCATCAAACAATGTCATCAATGCCCTGCTACATAGCCATTTTCATCATCTGCAGTTTCAAGAGTCCTGGTAACATACCCATAGCCCGCAAATGTTCCGTGGGAATAAACGATTTCCACCTTTTCTCCTGCCTTGCGTTCCTCTAAATACTCCAGGTTCCTTTCTGCCATGCATATCCCAAATATTTTCCATCCCGATACGCATAAACCAGGTCCGGATTTTTTCCGATCTCGCTGTATTTTCCATCCACACGACCGGAAATCTTGTAGCTGACCGTCTTATCTGCCGTCGTATTGGCCTTTCCTACATAGGATTCTTTTACCTTTTCAACCTCCAGCCGGATCGGAGTATTCTCCATATGCGCCACGTTTACCTTGTCTTCCGGTTTGTTTGCATTGGTTGTCTGGTGGTCCGCATCATCCTCATAAACGACTGCCAATACCCGGCTATCCTTTGTTCCTTCCTTATAATAAGTAATCTTGTCGCTGTAAACCTCGATCGCGATCGGCTTACTCCGCGCATATCCGGCCGGCGGATCTACTTCCGCCAGAACATAAACCCCCGCGCCCAAAGGCTGTGGCAGTTCCAGATAACCGACATTCTGGTCCTGATAGGACGCTCCCTGGTCTGTCATCTCATCCCGCATCAGGCTGTCCCTGGTTGTTGAATAGGTTTTAAAGGCCACGGTCTTATTCCCGTATTCATCTCCCAGGACAATCTGCTCATCCTCACTGCAGATCGGTGTACCCTCCGGCACGGTGCCGCTATACAGATCACCGATGCCATTCTCTTTTCCGGTAATACGATCAATCCACCTTGCAAGTCGGCCTTTTGCAATCGGCCGGATGTCGGTAGACCCCATTGCCGTTAAGAATTCTTTTGTTCCGGTAAACTGCGTGGGTTCTGTCGTAAATTTTACTGTTCCCTGACCACTCTCACTGTCATCACGGGATGCCGCATACAGATTGAAAAGTGCACCGTCGTGAAGGATATTCTCATGGGTTTCCGAGTCAATCTTCTCTATTCTAAGCTTTGCCGTAAAGAAGCGGTTCACAAACTTATCGTAAGCAAATCCCCGGTATGATGCACTTCCTCCCTGGCCCGGCTCTTCATCTGTCACCTCCGCCTGCTCATCCGTTGATGCAATCACGCTGTATGGAACCAGCATGGCAGCATATTTCCCCTCATAAGCTGTCTGCATTCCCGTCATTGTTGCAACATGATCCCGGTACTGGATTCCTAACCGGTTATCTGCAGTAATATCCGCACCCGGATATGGAACATCATCGGAAAGTCCCGCATCTTCAGACAGGGAACTATACCGGTAATTTTCCGAAATTCCTTTTCTACCGTTCTGCCCCTCCGTCAGATAATAGGTAACTTCGGCAGCAGAACGATCATTCTCCGGATTATAATAATTTTTCAGTGGCCGCCATGGGCTTTGCGTCAATGCAAAATAGTTACCTGCTTCTGCCCGAACCCCATTTGTGATCTCATTCAGATCAAGTCCATACTTATAAACTTCAAAATCCCCATGGTGATTATGGGCCTGGATTTTATGGTCCTCCTCACCAAACCGGATCTGATATTTCTGTTCCAGCTGCTGCATGGAATCAGAACAGTCATAATTATAGAAAGAATTGAGCGTTTCCGGAGTTTCCTGTGATGCATCATAAGATGCATACACACTCGGCAAGGTTACTTCCTTGGCTGATCAATCTGATAATGTCGGTTTTAAAATCTTCAGTTCATCAACATGCGGCGGGCTGCTCTGCCACCACATAGGTTCCATACGGTAAATATTTCGATAACCCATAGGCATACCCACCATCTTTTGAAAGATCTTTATCTCCATAAATCGTATTGGCAGCCAGTGTTGTTGTATCATGATCGTTGCCTCCGTTTGCCTCGCTATCCCAGTGAATTGCGTAAAGCTCATCAAGATCATACGCAAAGAATGGCTTCAAATAGTTTTCTGCCTTTATAATGGCCTGGCGGAGTGCCAGATCATACGTTTCTTCACTGTATGCTGTCGCACCGGCACTGGCCTCCTTCTCTCCAGTACCTGCGTCCACCTCCTGCACCAGTTTTTTTACCTCATTATCCAGGTACCAGCTGATTGCAAACTGACGCACCCGGTCAGATACCCTGGCATTATCCAGCTGCTCTTCGGTACGGTTCATGAGATTTCCAATCGGCTTATAACTTGTGTAGGTCGGATGATTTTCATCCCATTTATCTCCATTAGAAACGCTGATCGCATCAAAAAACTTCTCATAATTGTAATTTTTGACCGTTCTTGTGCTGTCACCGTCCTCAACCAGATAGTCTGCCGTTTCCAGCAGTCTCGTATAGCCCGTGTTTGCCTCATCACTGATCAGACCGTTATGATAATCATAAAGAGCCGTATTGGCAATCGCTGCATCATTGGATTTTTTAAACAGCGGATCCGTCTGATGAGGAACCTTTGTATAGATCTTATTGACCAGCATTGGAAATGCTTTATTTGCGGCAAGCTGCTCAGCATCCGTCCGGTCAGTTCCCATACGGTCCTGCCATACAATTTCTCCATTTTCATTCCGGTACAATGCTTCCAGATTTGACTTCAAATAGGTTTTGAAACGGAAATTATCAAGCTTCTGGGCCGAATGATCCGATGCTCCATTCCCTGCATGATTACCAAATAAGCGGCTCCACCAGTCCTCATGGACTTCACTGTAGGAGTTCGTATTGCGGTAACTCTTCTCATCAATCGTTTTTGTTACTTTGATCTGCTGACTGATGATCCTCTCTTCTACACCTACAGGTTCCTTTCTGGTGTTCGTACCCGGCCGCTCTGCACCATCCTGAAATACATAGTCCTGGCCCGGATAATCAAGAGCTACCGATTGTACATAAGAATTTTCCTGGCCTACTAAAAGGCTGCGATAGTTAAGGTATGCTTTTACACTGGAACCTTTTGCCAGATAATAGGCGGCGCTACCAACCTGGGTGCCTGCAAGTTCTTTTGAAATTCCAAAATCTATGCAATCCTGCTCAGTCAGGGAAATGAACCGGGATGGAAGTTTCAGCGTATATTCATAACGTGCTGCTGCCTCGTCATTATGCTCCGTTCCATATCCATCCGTATAGTTACCATTTTGATGGGCGATCCACACATTACCTTCCTTTGTGAGAGGGATCTCCGTCCACTTGCATTCATTTACTTCCACGGAAATTTTCTCTGTCCGCTCCACATAGGTTACCTTCGGAATTTTATTGCCATTTTTATCCAGAGGTGTTTCCCCGGTTTTATAAAATTCAGTTTCGGTTACGACACCATTCACGATATCCCCATTCTCATCTGCCTGTACGGCCGGGGAAAGGATCGCATTAACGGTGCCGTTCTCGTTCACGGAAAAATTCTTCATTTCACCGCGGGGATCATAAATGGCATCCTCACTGTATGCAACATAAATGGCTCTAGGCCGTTTACTGTGGTCTGCAGGTGCACTTGCTACCCGGTAAAACATTGCATCTCCAGAAGAACTGTCCGCCGGAACATAAAAGAGCATCGGATAATTGGTCCGGTTTGCATATAAACCGACCGTCCAGCTGTCCGCATCTTCTTTGATATAGTCCACTCCACCATAATTGTAATAATCATGGGTATTGTAATAATCCAGAATCGAAACAATCAGTGAAGATAACGATACGGCCTCTCCGTCTGTTCCTTCCTTATTGATCGTCAATGTTACAAGAGGAGAACCGCATACCGTTTTATCAGCTGCGTTTCCACTGCTAACGCCGGATATACCATAGGTATCTGTCTCACCTTCCC